>OHHE01000529.1_pt1 | contig 9407 bp, 10 predicted proteins | sample 1567971 | NCBI WGS metagenome assembly OHHE01 (sample SAMEA3879508, study PRJEB24766) | human gut metagenome | biome: human-associated habitat; feature: feces | place: USA | collected 1985/1987 | reverse complement strand
TTCTGCGCCTACCTCGCCGCCCACTACCATCTGCAAAAGCTGGAGAACATCAGCGACAAGCATCTGGTGAGCTACGTTCTCTATTTGCAGGCGCAGGGCAAGTCGGCCAGCACCATCAAGACCGACCTCTCCGCCATTCGCTTTTTCCACGATAAGATGTCTCAGCCCCGCTACACGCTGCCGGGCAATGAAGAGTTGGGCGTTGCTTTGGAACGCCGCCGCTTCGGGCAGCAGGATCGTACATGGACGAACCCGGAGTTCGGCAAGCTGATCGGCCGCGCCATGGCAGAAGAGCGGGAGGACTACATTCTCGCCCTGTATCTGGCTCGCTATGCCGGTCTGCGTATCCACGAGTGCTTCCGTATGGACACCGCCGCGGCGGAGCGCGCACTGCGCGAAAACGCCCTCACCGTGAAAGGCAAGGGCGGCAAAATCCGGATCGTCCCTATTGAGGACGACCGTATCACAATGATGTTGCAAAGGTTGCTGGAGAAAACGGAGCGCGGACACAAGCTGCTGGTGCCGGACGGCGTTCCCACCGACCGGGCCATCAACGGCATGCAGCAGTTCATCCTCCGCCACCGTGACACTATCTGTGACCCCACCGTACCGGACAGGCGCATTACCTTCCATGGGTTACGGCATACCTACGCCGCTGAAAAGTATACATCTCTCGTCAGCGGCGGCATGACACCGTTGGATGCCCACTTCACCGTGTCACGCCTGCTGGGACATGAACGCCCTGACGTGACGGATATCTATCTGGCGTCCGTGAAGGGAGGCGCTGCCCGTGGAGAATAAGTATCGTGATCTGCACGATCTCCCCATGATCCTGCGGGTGGAGGACTTGATGCCTATCCTCGGCATCGGCCGCAACACCGCCTATGAGCTGATCCGCAGCGGGCAGATACGAAGCGTTCGCATCGGTAGGCAGATTCGTATTCCGAGAGAGTCCCTGCTGGAGTTCCTGCGGAAGTAAATCTCTTCGCCGCAGAAATAAAACTTGCACAACAGCCGCGCGGGATATATCATGGAGGTGGTACATTCCGCGCGGCGGAAAGGAGCGTATATGCCGCGTACAAAAACAGGAAAAGGCGCTGGAGGCGCCGGTTCCATCAGAAAGATCACAACAACAAAGAAAGGAAAGATCTATACCTACTGGCAGGGCCGCTACACAGAGGGCTTCGATCCCGGCACAGGCAAGCAGATCCAGCGCAGCATCACCGGAAAGACACAAAAGGAAGTGGCACAAAAGCTGCGCCAGATCACGGCGTCGCTGGACGATGGCACCTACAAAGCACCCTGCAAGCTGACGGTTGGAGAATGGCTGGACATCTGGACGCAGGACTATCTCGGCGGCGTGAAAGTGTCTACGGCGTATCTCTATAAAAAGAATGTGGAGTTATATATTGCACCGCGTCTTGGGAACATCAAGCTGGAAGCCCTGAACGCCCATACAGTACAGCACTTTTACAATCGGCTTGTCTCTCCGACCGATCCAGCAGTCAATCCTCTTTCGGCAAAGACGGTAAAGAACATTCACGGGGTTTTTCACAAGGCCATGCAGCAAGCAGTGCTGATCGGTTATCTGCGCGTCAATCCGACGGATGCCTGTGCACTTCCCCGCGTTATCAAGAAAGAAATGCACCCGCTGGAGGAAGATCAAGTCGCTGCATTTCTGAAAGAAATACAGGGAAGTCCCCACGAATACCTTTACAAAATCGCGCTGTTTACAGGGTTACGGGAGGGCGAAATACTTGGGTTAGGCTGGGACCATATTGACCTCGAAAACGGTATTCTCACGGTAAAGCGTCAGCTCCGCAAGGAACAGAAAAAGGGCGGTCAATATTACTTCTCTCCACCGAAGAACAATCGTGCCCGCAGTATTTCCTTGGCACCATCCGTGGTGATGCTATTTCGACTCCAAAAACTGGCACAGAACAGCATGCGGATGGAAGCGGGGGATGCCTGGCAGGAAAACGGCCTTGTCTTTTCCAATCAGATAGGCGGCTATCTATCCTATCGCACGGTGTATGACTGCTTCAAGCGCATTGTGAAAAGAATAGGCTCGCCATCCACCCGTTTCCACGACCTGCGCCACACATACGCAGTTGCCTGTATCAAAAGTGGTGACGACATTAAAACCGTGCAGGAAAATCTTGGACACGCCACCGCTGCATTTACGTTAGATGTTTACGGACACGTCACGAAGAAGATGAGGCAGGATAGCGCACAGCGCATGGAGCAGTTTATTCAATCCGTTTCTGTCGGGTGACTTCATAAGGCTAAAAATAAGGCTAAACCCGCAAAATGCAAAAGAAAAAACCTCGGAACCATTGTGATTCCAAGGTTTTCAGGTGGTGCGCGGTACAGGACTCGAATTCGGAAAAAAGAATTTTCAGCAACAAATTACGTCAAATTATGTGATATTCAGTTCTGAAACTATAAAACATGGTATCAGTCAGTCCAGTTGTTTTATAGAAGATGGCCCGTTAAAGGGTCAGGATAAGGGTCAATCCCGAAATGCATAAAAGGAGTATCACGCAATGGAAGTCACCTACACAAACCACGAGGGCTTTTACCTGCCAAATCTTACCTTACCGAGAAAAGAAGAAGCGTCCTTCGGACGCTATGGCCGTCTGCGACTCAAGTACCTCAAGGAACATCGGAAGGTCTTATACATCAATCTATTGACCTCCGGCGAGCTGACACGGCACCTAAACGAGATAGATCGGCAGGCACGAGAGATGCTGGAACTGTTGGTAAAGCAGATGGCACAGGCGCAGGGCATCACTGGGCAACTGAAATCTGAAGATCAGATGGCATGGGTCGGTGCCATGAACAACATCCGCAGCGCAGCGGAAGAAGTGGTGATGCAAGAGATAATGTTTGAATAACAAAAGGCAGCCGGCACCCAGGACGCTTATGCATCTGGGGTGTCGGCTGCCCTACTTAAATCAAATAGTCGGCAGAAGTGCGGGGAAAATCGATATTGCGGCAAAATTGCTTGATAAATGAAGAAATATTCTTGACGAGTGTAGGCCCAAATGATATCATTATATTAAGATATAATGATATCATTTGGGATCAGAAAAGAGGTGCAGTTTATTGAGCGATAGAACTAAGCAAGTGCAGTTCAGAATGCCAGATAAACTGCATACAGAACTAAAAGCAGCACTTGCATATGACAAAAGTAGCTTTGCGGATTTTTTCAATAAAGCTGCTGAAGATTACCTATCAAATCGCAAAACTGATAAACGGAAAAACTCCAAGAGCGAAAACGGAGGAACGCAAAATGGCTAATACATCGGTGATTGTAATTCCCGAAGGAAAAATTTGTGACTATGTCGACGGGAAGTTTCGCAATGATACTCCAGAGGAGTATGTACGTCAGACTATTGAAAAACGACTTGTTAATGAGCATAAGTATCTGCCCAAGCAAATCAGAATTGAATACACTCTACAACTGGGTTCAAGAAAACCCCGTGCGGATATTGTCATTTTTGATAAAGATTGTGGCGAGCAGACTCAGGAGAACATTAAAATCATCATCGAGTGTAAAAAAGAGGCTGTTGAAGCACGTAATGCTAAAGACGGTGTTGAGCAACTAAAGTCTTATATGTCCGCTTGCCCAAATTGTGAGTGGGGTATGTGGACAAATGGCCGCCAAAAGGAAGTCTATCATAAATATGTTAACGATAAAGGCCAAATAGACTTCATGGACTATAACGATATTCCTTCGGCTGATGGTAATCTTGACGATATTAATCGGCCTAAGCGCACTACGCTAAAAAATGCTTATGACGATAACCTGTTGTTTACATTCAAAACCTGTCATAATCATATCTACGTGAATGATGGCCTGCAGAAACAACCTGCCTTTTTTGAACTGCTGAAGGTTATCTTCTGCAAAATCGAGGACGAGAGAAACATTACTAAACCACTGGAATTCTATGCAACTTCGGAAGAGCGTTCCAATCCTGATGGCCAGTTGACTGTCAAAAAACGTATCTCCAAAATCTTTGAACAAGTCAAAAATAAGAAGAAGTATAGGCTAATTTTTGATGCCAATGATGAGATTAAGTTGTCCCCTCGCAGCTTAGCTTATATCGTCAGTGAACTACAGAAATACAGCTTGCTTAACACAAACATCGACATCAAGGGTAAAGCGTATGAAGAAATCGTTGGAGCTAATCTGCGCGGCGATAGAGGTGAGTTTTTCACACCCAGAAATGTCATGAAAATGGTTGTTGAAATGATCAACCCTGGTGCTGATGAGAAAGTCTTGGATAGTTCTTGTGGCACCGGCGGTTTTCTTGTGATCGCTATGACTCATGTCATCGAAAAACTTGAAAAGCAGTTTGAAGCCGAACTTGGAATGCCGAAAAACGAGTGGAGTCCTGAAGCGATTAACACTTTTAGAGATCGTATATCCGAAATGGCAAAATCGAATTATTTCGGTTTTGATATCAATCCAGATCTCGTTAAAGCAACAAAAATGAACATGGTCATGAATAACGACGGCAGTGGCAATATTTTGCAGTCCAATTCGTTATTGCCGCCGCACGAATGGACAGATGACTTTCGTTCTAACTTGGCAGAAGCGTTGGGTATCGATAAAGCCTCGATTCGCAATTATAAGACGATCGAGTTTTTCAATGTGATTGTGACTAATCCGCCTTTTGGCAGTAAAATACCCATCAAAGACAAAGCTATTTTGGAACAATTTGAATTGGCACATGTCTGGGAAAATGATAAGGAAACCAATACATGGACAATGACGGATCGCCTGCAGGCATCAGTCCCACCGGAAATTCTGTTTGTAGAACGCTGCACACAGCTACTTGTTCCTGGCGGACGTATGGGCATCGTTCTCCCTGATAATATTCTGGGTGCACCGGGCCTTGGATATATTCGAGAGTGGCTTATTAAAAACCACAGAATCGTTGCCAGTGTAGACCTTCATGTGGATACCTTCCAGCCGAGAAATGGTACTCAGACCTCGGTGCTGTTCCTGCAGAAGAAAACAAAGGAGCAGAAAGATATCGAGGAAAAGAGCGGTACAATGGCCGACTATAATATTTTCATGGCCATGGTAGAAAAGGTCGGTCACGATAAACGTGGTAATCCTACATTCAAGCGTGATAAAGAAGGAAACGAAATCCTTGTTCCCGATACCAATAGCGTTCTTGTATTCGGCACAACCGGAGAAGGCGATCGTACTGTTTCTCACGAGCAAAAGAGAAAGGTTGAGGACGATCAAACCCCGGATGTTCCGGCCATCTTTACAGAATGGAAAACAAAGGAGGGGCTGGCGTGGTAAAAGACAACTTAGCACATCAAATTGTTGCAACTCCCAAGGACGAAATTGTAATTGACGAGATACCAGTTAAGTGGTGTACTGTATCGCTTTCGGAAATCATTGAAAGGGGGATGCGCTTAGAGGCAAGTGTCTATGATGTCGAAGCAAAACAGGCACGAGAAACTATTACAAATGGCAAGTACCCCCTTACAACTCTTGGTGGCGCAGACGGAATGACAACATCTTACACAGGCGCACGGTTCAAGCGAATTTGGGTTGAAAAGTCCGATTATCCTATTTATCAACCTTCAAGCATCATGGATATCAAGCCATCTCCAGATGGGTACATTTCTGCAGCAACCGATACAGATATTGATGCATTGCGAGTATCTAAAGGACAGGTTCTCATGACCTGTTCTGGCACAATTGGAAAAGTGTCTTATGTTTCGGACACCTTGGATAATATGATTTTCAGTCATGACCTTTTGCGTATCAATTGCAAAAGGTCGAGCGATGCAGGATTTGTATATGCATATCTAAAAAGTAAAGTTGGAAATAGAATACTGCTCACAAATAGTTATGGTGCTGTTATTACACATATTGAGCCAGAGCATCTTGCGACCGTTCCAATTCCAGATGCACCGGATACATTGAAATTGAAAATTGGCAATCTTGTTATTCGTTCTTATGCCCTTCGTGATGAATCAAATAATTTAATCGACGAGGCAACCAAGCTACTGATTGACGAACTTCATCTTCCAGCAATCGATGATTTTAGTGTTAACTACTTTAAAAAAGATGCCTCGGTAGATACATTTAATGTCAAACTAAGTGATATGGGATATCGTTTGGATGCATCCTACCATGTTCCACTTGTCGATGCAATTGTTGATCATCTCAGCAAATACGCAGCAGAAGTAACATCTGTCGGAGATCGAAGGATCAGTAATGCGGTTATATTGCCTGGACGATTTAAGCGAGTGTATGCTGATGAAGTACACGGCTATGTGTTATTTGGGGGAAAGCAAATTCACACATTAGACCCTTCAGGAGATAAATATTTATCTAAGTCAAAGCATGACGCGCGGATCTCAAAGGAATTGCTGATTGATGAAAATACTACGTTAATTACACGAAGCGGAACAGTCGGAAAGGTTGCACTTGTACCTAAGCATTGGTCAAATTGGATTGCAAGTGAACACATTATTCGGGTAATACCGGCATCACAGAATATTGCGGGGTATAATTACATTTTCTTGCGTTCTGATTATGGTCGGGTATTAATTCAACGGTACACTTATGGTGCAGTTGTCGATGAGATTGATGATAGCCATGTAAGAAATATCCCCATTCCTCTACTCAAAAACCATGATATTCAAAAAAGGATCAACGCTCTTGCACTTGAGGCTAACCAAAAACGTTATGAGGCTTATAAGTTAGAACAAAAGGCATTGGAGATTATGGATAAAGAAGTTATTTATGCAAAGTGAGGTGAGCCAGGATGCCAGGATATAAAGATTGGATAGATGCCATTGATATAAAGGTTGACTATTTTTCTGCATTCATGAAAGCCTGGATTGCCTTTAATGCGTGGTATAATTTTAGCGGTGAGGTCACAGGAAATAGCGACAAGGAATGTATCGAGTACATCGCAAGTCAATCAAACAGATTTAAGACCTATACCATGAATCTGATTAATGCAGAGGATGCAGATGGTAGCGCATATAGAGAGAATATTGCAAAACTACATGGTTCTCTTTTGAATGCAGCAATTACTACTCAGGAATACATAGGCGTTCGGCAGTCTGTTTCTTTTGCTGAAGTGGCGGTGAAAAATGCAAACACGCTTAAGAGGAAAGATTACTACCAACACCATTATGAGTGTTCCAGGGCACATGGAAAAACAAAAACGGCAATTACGGTAAAGACTACAGGCGTTTCAGTATTTTGTTTTGAGCAAGACGGATATGATATTGATGTATTGAGGCAGCAATCGGGCTTTATTGGTTTGACGCAGAGGCAAAAGGAACAGTGCGAAGAATGCTACAGAGAACTGACTCCATATCGCATTACCAGTGTCCTTGAGTCGGGACAAGCTACCAAACAAATTGGAGCATATAATTTTGTGAATGATGCTGAAAAGATCAGCGAAGCTATTGTTATCATACTGTATATGCTTCGTTGCTGTCTTGCCCATGGTGATATATCACCAGATGAGTCGGCAAATGAAGTATATAAATATGCCTATGAAGTGTTGTGCGCACCGCTGAGAAAACTAAAATAAGACAAGAACCTCTGCTGGGGTCTTAACCAGCAGAGGTTCTTGTTTTTCAGTTATAAAAGACTTAACAGGGCAACGTACCCAGCATCTACTTATTATCGGAAACTGATAACAAGCTTCTTACCCAACCCCTCAGCTAATGCCTGTAAGGTTGCGACCGTAGGACTGCAAGAGCCGCTTTCAATGCGGCTTATATTGGACTGACGAACACCACTTTTGTCGGCGAGTTCTTTTTGTGTCATGTTGGACGCTATTCTTGCGGCAATCAGAGAACGGGTTAACTGGTACTCCGTCTCAGAGGCGTCATACTCTGCTTTGAATTCTGGATCATTCATTTGTCTTTCAATATAGTGCTTCAAATCACTCATGAAAATGCCCCCTCTCATAATCAGCTTTGTACTTTCGAGCCAGTTCAATTTCGGCTGGCGGAGTTCGTTGCGTTTTTTTCACGAATCCGTTGGTCAACACGATCTTGTTTTTAACATAGAAGAAGTAAAAAATGCGGGTAATGTCACTGGAAAATTTAATGCGAAGTTCAAACAGACCATCGCCCATTGCTTTTGAGTTTGGCTCTCTTAAAGTATTCCCGAATTCTTCAAGCAATTCCAAGCTGCGAACAGCTTTGTTTCGCATTTTGGAATTTAGGCTGTCCAAAAAATCTTCCACAGGGCTCTTGCCACTCTCTAATCGATAGAATTCGATATCGAACATAGTTCCACCTGCCTCTTGTTATAGTATATTCCCAAAAAGGAATATTGTCAACATGTTTAACGAAGGCGCACTCTCTGGCTTGACAAAAATTTCTTTAATTCTTCCGCTGGGATTAGTTTCAGCAGCCTCTCGGCCTTGCGGCAGCGGGACTCCAATGCGGAGATGTGGGCGCGCTGCTGAAAGCTGAAATTACGTTCCTCTCGCAGCTCAGCTTGCAGATCGGCAACTTCTTTCTCACTGCGCCGCTGCTGGTGTTGGGCGGCAGCGGCGGCCTCTCGCAGCCGTTGAGTCTCCGCTTGAAACGACTCTACATCCGGCAGCAGCTGTGCCAGCAGCGCGGCGGCCTCCTCGCGCTTCTTTCCTGCGTTCAGCACGTTGATGCCAGTCAGTGCCGTTTCCAGCTGCTCCAGCTTGGCGTCCATGGCTGTGACCTTCTTGTACCACTGGGGCGTCAGATGCCTGCGCCTTGTCTCTACGGCAGGTGTGCCGCGCTCCAATTCCGGCCAGCGTTCCGCCATGCAGGCGTAGAAATCATCCTGCCAGCGGATCATGTTCTTCTTGTTGCCGAGGATTTCTTTCGCGGACAGCCGATTGTCCTTCGTCAGCGGCACAAAACACAGGTGCATATGCGGCGTCGTTTCATCCAGATGCACCACAGCGGAGATGATGTTCTCCTCACCGACTCGCTCTTTCAGGAACGTGAACGCCCGCGTGAAATACTCCGGCATCTCCGCCGCGTGTTCCTGTGCGAACTCCGGGCTGACCGTCACCAGCGTGTCCACGAATTTCACGCTGTCCTTCCGGACGCGGCAGCCCGCCATCCCGATACGGTGCCGGATCTCCTGCTCGTAGCTCCAGCGTGGTGTCACCAAATGAAAGTTCTGCGAGGTACGGCTCCGGTCGATATCGGGGTTGCTGATGTAGAAATCCTTCGTCCGTTCGTGGTGTGCGCTCAACGCCTTGGACGCGCCGCCCTTGTGTTTGGCAAATCGTAAAATGGCGTATGCCATGATGACCTCCTTGTCTTTGTGAGTGCGGGAGCAGGAGGAACGGGGAACACCCGTCACGGCTCTCTGAAAAAGTGCGCCCGACAGATGCCGTTACCGGCATCTG
>OHHE01000528.1_pt1 | contig 9411 bp, 6 predicted proteins | sample 1567971 | NCBI WGS metagenome assembly OHHE01 (sample SAMEA3879508, study PRJEB24766) | human gut metagenome | biome: human-associated habitat; feature: feces | place: USA | collected 1985/1987 | reverse complement strand
AGCAGACCCTTGCGCTTAGTTCACCTGCCGGGCAGACGATAAGTGTCACTCTCCAGGACGGTACCAAGGTCTGGCTCGCTGGAGGTTCCACGCTCGAATATCCAGTGGTATTCGCCGGTGGAGAGCGCCGCGTAAGCGTCTCGGGCGAGGCAATGTTCGACGTCACGCACCGCGATGACGGCCAGCCGTTTGTTGTGAGTACCTTTGCCGGAGACGTGGAGGTGCTCGGGACCAAGTTCGATGTGCTTGCAGAAAAGGAAACAGGGACATTCTCGACGGCCCTGCTCCTAGGAAAAGTGCGTATCTCGAACGAAACCGAGGAGGTCGTCCTTGCTCCGGGGCAGATTGCTGAACTCAGGGACGGACGGCTGCATACCGATGAAATGGCGAACGCGGACGACTACCTGTGGATAGAGGGAATACTATCCCTCAACACCCCGTCTTTCACGAAACTCGCGGCGAGACTTGAACGGATATACGACGTGAGGATAATGACGGAGTCCTCCGAACCTGTTGTCAAGAACAGGGGAAAAATACGCACCGCTGACGGCCTTGAGCATGCCCTGCGCCTTATCCTCGCCGGCACAGGACATTCATTCGAGATAGACTACGAAACCAAACAGGTGCACATTCGATAGTCCATGACATACGTGTCCTGACGGCATTCATACGCATGGCAAACATAAGCATACCGCACCCTGTCGGGTGCCGAAACAAAAAATTCACATAACTAAAAACAATGACAGTAACTAATTACTCGCGCGGAAGACGGATACAACTCTTCACCGCGCTTCTCTGCACACTGCTGCTCTTTTGCGGAACAGCTACGGCCCAGAGTGTCACCGTTTCCATCAATAGGAAGGAGACGACTCTCAAGAACTGCATGGATGACGTGGAGAGACAGACCAGCTACCTCTTTGTCTATGACGAGAGCTGCGACATCTCTAGAAAGGTGACGGTCAAGGTCAAGTCAAAGCCGCTCCGCAGCGTGCTCGACCTGATTTTCGAGGGCTCGGGCATCAGCTACAACATCTCCGGGAGCAACATCGTTCTCGAAAGCCGGCAAGACACGGTGAAGGGGGAATCTCAAGCTTCGGCGACAGCCTCGCACATTCATGGGCATATCACTGACTCCAAAGGCGAGCCTGTCGTGGGCGCCTTCGTCTTCATCAGCGGCACGCAGACCGGGACGAACACCGACATTGACGGCGCATATTCCCTGGACATTCCGCAGAACATCAAGTCCCCGGTGATTTCAGTCAGCTGCATCGGCTACAACACCGTCCAGATGAAAGTCGGCTCGTCGGAGAACATCGACATCACGCTCAAGGACTCGATTGAGTTCCTCGACCAGGCTGTCGTCATCGGCTACGGTACCCTCGACCGCAAGGAAGTCACCAGCTCAATCGCCTCCGTCTCTGCTGACGAGATGATGAAGGGTGTGGGCGGTGCGGACATCACCAAATCGCTTCAGGGCAAGATTGGAGGCCTCGTCATCGGCCAGACAAAGTCTGTGAATGATTCTCCCGTAATGCAGTTGCGAGGAATGGCTTCCATCGCATCAGGCCAGCAGCCTCTCGTGGTGATAGATGGTTTCCCTGGAGGCGACATCCGTTCCCTCAATCCTGAGGATATCAAGTCAATTGACGTGCTTAAAGATGCTTCTGCCGGTGCGATTTATGGAACAAGGGCTGCAGCAGGTGTCATTCTCGTGACCACCAAAAGCGGGACGGATACGGAAGGCCGGTTGAATGTCACGTATAGTGCGGACCTCCTTTATAAACAGGCTTATAGAAAACCGCAGGTGCTTACAGCAGAGGAATATGTGAAGTACGGAGTCGGAACGGACTACGGATACAAGACCGACTGGTGGAATGAAGCAATAAACAAAAAGAATTTTTCACACAAGCACAATCTGTCCTTGAATTTCGGAACTGAAAAGGCAAGTGTCTATTCTTCATTCTTTTATGAAAAGCAGGACGGCATCGCAACAGGAGAGTGGAGACACGATTTTGGCGGCAGGATAAACTCCAAATTCAATCTCCTCAAAGGATGGCTGGAATTCAGAGCCAATATAGATTATCGTCAGGCCAAACGCAACAAGCAGGGCCCGTATTTCGGTCAGGCATTGCTGAACAATCCTACCAGGTCGCCTTATGACGAAACCACGAGGTCGGGTTACAATGTCTGGATAGGCGAAGAATATGATTACAACTTCATTGCCGATGCAGCCTTGTATGACAGCAATTCTCTGGACAAGTGGTTCAAGCCGGAAATTATGGCAAAATTGAATATTCTGCCTGTTGAGGGACTTTCATATCAGCAATCAGTCGGATATTCTACTTTCCAATACGAGGATCACGGATACACCTCTATGTACCATCGAGCAAGCATCGTAAACAATGTAAACGGGTCTGCCTCATTGGCATTTGCCAAGAATGAGAGGCTCAATACCGAAGGCTATTTCTCCTACGACAGAAGTTTCAAGGGAGGACATAAGGTCAACGCTGTTCTTGGATACTCGTACAACCGTTATGACGGAGAGAGATTTTCAATGTCAAACAGCAACTTCTCTGTTGACGGAATCAAATACTGGGATATCGGAAAAGGATCTTACCTGAACGACGGCCTTGCTTCAATGAGTTCGGAAAAGAATATAACGGAGAAACTCCTTGCATATTTCGTTCGTGCCAACTATTCTTATAACAACAGGTATATGGTTTCAGCCACATATCGTCGTGAGGGCTCGTCCAAGTTCGGAAAGAAGAACCGCTGGGGAAATTTCTGGGCAGTCTCTGCAGGTTGGGCTATTTCAGAAGAGAAATTCCTAAAAAATGTGAAATGGATCGATGAACTCAAGCTCAGGGCAGGTTATGGAGTTACCGGAAACAATGATTTCGATGCTGCATATTCAGGCAATTTCATCGGGGCTGATGAAAACAGATGGCTTCTTGAGAACGGTGAGTGGAAATATGCCTACGGAAGAAGCGAGGATGTGAATCCCAACCTCGGATGGGAAGAAAAGGCAGAGTGGAATGTGGGTCTTGACTTTTCGTTCTTCAAAGGAAGACTTTATGGAAAGGCCGATATCTACCGCAGGAAAATATCAAATCTGCTGTTTTATGTTATGGTTCCCCAGCCGCCTTATATCAGAGGATACCAATGGCAGAATATAGGTTCTATGGAAAACAAGGGCTGGGAGGTCGAACTCGGCGGAGATATAATCCGCAAGAATGATTTCACTTGGTCCACATCGCTCAATCTCAGTGGTTCCACGAGCAAGGTCCTGACTATGGATGGCAGCAACACCAGATGGGATGGCGGTCAGCTTCCCGGACCAAACAGTCCCGGAAAGGCTATAATCCTTGAAGAAGGCAGCACCATCGGCCAGTTCTACCTCTATGAATTCGCAGGATTCTCACCGAGCGGAGAGTTCCGTATCGTCAACAGGAACGGTCAGGTAATCCCGGCTTCCTCAAAAATCGCTGAAGACAAGAAGCTAATGGGAAATTTCACGCCGAAGTTGATGTACGGCTGGAGTCACACCTTCAAGTACAGGAATTTCGATGCGAGCATAAGTATGCATGGCTGGTATGACTTTGATGTGTATAATACCTATGCTATGACCCTTGGAATTGCGGGCAGAAACGGAGAGTGCAACGTATTGAAGGATGCCTATTCAACTTTTAGCCATATCAAGGATGAGAAGTTGATGAGCAACTACTATCTTGAGGATGGTTCTTTCCTGAAGATAGATGCCGTGACAGTGGGATATCTGTTCCCGTTGAGAAGCCATACAAAAGACTTTGTCGAAAGCCTGAGACTGTATTTTACTGCCGGCAATCTTGCGACAATTACGGGATATACAGGTCTGGATCCTGAAATCGACATAGTCGGATATGACGGAGGAATTGACAATTATCAGAATGCATATCCTATGACCAGGACATTCACATTCGGCGTTCAGCTTAAGTTTTAAGAAATCTCTGAAATAATGTCATATATGAAGAATAATCTCAATAAATTATTGATAATCACTCTATTGTCGTTCATGTATACCGGGTGTGACATAGAGCCTGAGTACTATAGTCAGGTGGCCCCGGACACTTATTATGACTCCAAGGAGGCTGTTCTGCAGAGGTTTGCCAGACCGTTCACTCACGCCAGGTGGACTTTTGCACAGGATTATGCTCCTTTCATCCTTCAGGAACTGACAACGGATGCTTTCTGCTCTCCTGTAAGAGGAACCCAGAATGCAGACAAGTCAAGTGAAGATTACAAAATGCATTACCACGATTTCCCTGTTCACTTCGGAGCAAGCTATCAGGTGTATATATCCAGAATGGCAGGTGTCGCAAGATGCTGGGCGGCCATAGATGACCTTTCGGAGATTGATTTGTCAAGTTTCGGAATTTCGGATGAAACCTGGAACAACTGGGTTGCTCAAATCACCGCTATGGCTGCTCTGTACTATCTGGAAGCGTTTGACTGTTTCGGAGGACTTCCTCTGTATGCGGAAAGCGCCGAGTTTGAAAAGCCTCGTTCTTCGGCAAAGGAGACATTTTATTTCATCGAGGGGCTTTTCAAGAAGGCCCTGCCTGACCTTGAAGCAAAACCTGTTTTGGGCGGTCAGGAGTCCGGTTATATCAAAAAGGCTGCTGCTGCCTTGGGACTTGCACGGCTGTATTTCAATGCGAATGTCTATATCGGTGAGGATATGTACAAAGAAGCTGAGATGATTTGCCGGGACATTATTGACTGCAAGTATGGACAATACGACCTTGAGGAGGACTGGACAAAAATATTCGGTTTTGAAAATCAGAATTCAAAAGAGATAATATGGTCTATACCGAGTGAGCGTGCCCAGTTGGAGACAGATGCTTACTATCTTTGGTCACGTCAGATGCCTGCCAATATGAACAATTACTTCGGAGGAATTGTCAGCTCTTCCGGGGAAAACAAAATCTGCCTCACGCCGTCAAAAGATGCTAAAGGAAATCCTTATACTTACAAATTGGGTTCTCCTTTCTCCAAATTTGAGGATACCGATGTCAGGAAGAAGCAGTACAGATATCTGGGCAAAGGAAAATACGAAGGTATGTTTGTTTATGGCAAGCTGGAGAATCCTGACAACCCTGCCTGGAAAGTCGTCGGAACTCAGGAATATTACGGAAAGACTCTTGAACTTGTAGACTGTGTAGCAAGGCTGTCTGAAGGTGGAACAAAGTCAGATATGAATTCCGGAGAGGAAAATTCCGGAGTGAGAATGATAAAGTTCTCACCGAGGCCGTCCGCAAACGAGAGTTCCATTCTTTTCAATCCTGACATTCCTCTGATGAGACTGACAGAGGCATATTACATACTTGCCGAATGCAAGATGAGGGAAGGACAAACTGGTGAAGCTGCAAAACTGATAAACAGGGTGAGGTCACGGTATTTTGCTGATGGCAAAGATCCGAATCCTGTTACGGCTGCCAATCTTGACAAATGGAGAATGCTTGACGAGTGGCTGATAGAGTTCCTGGGTGAATGTCGCAGAAGAACTGACCTCATCAGGTGGAATGAGTTCATCGAAGGTGAATGGTGGGATCACACTCCGGACGGCTCCATCAACAAGCATAAGAAGTTGTTCCCAATTGCTGATTATATACTTGATGCTTCGGATATTATAGATCAAAATCCGGGTTACGACAAGAACTGATTTAAATCTGACGCGATATGAAGAAATCGATTATTCTATTATCATTCTTTGCTCTCATCTTTTCAGCCTGTGACAGAAATCTCTATGGGGTCAAGCCTGATGAAGGTGGGGAGAATTCAACTACTCTTGAAAAAACCGCATTCACGAGAGGTGTCAACCTTTCCGGTTGTTTCGATGTTACTCCGAGTGCGGATGCCGGTTCAATCTGGATGGGAACAATCACTGAAGATTCATTTACCAATCTCCAAAGCCTGGGAGTGGATGTGGTCGGGAGCTCCGGACTATACGCTTGATCCGAGATTTTTCGCAAGGCTTGATGAACTCCTTGATCTTGGAGAACAATTCGGAATTACAGTCATTATTGACAACCATCAGTGGGGTCTTACTGAAACTTACACGGAAGACCGGGCTACCGGATTTATGAAAAGTTCCTGGAGGCAGATAGCCGAGCATTGTAAGTCAAGAACATCGAGGGTGGTCTATGAACTCAAGAATGAACCGGACGGACAGTGGTGGAGCGACCATTGGCACGAACTCCAGGGAGAACTTATCGGGGAGATAAGGAAAGTGGATGACGTCCACGATATTATCGTGTGCCCGGCTCCAGGTTCCAGCTTCGAGCAAATGCCTGAGTATGAGGATGAAAAACTTATCTATACTTCACATTTTTACGGTCCGATGGTCTTCACTCATCAGGGCTCGTCGTGGAATGTCTATAAACCGCTTGGAGGGAAAATTCCTTTCCCTTATAACAAGAGTTTCGACATTCAGGCTACTGTCGCAATTGACGGCCTGACACAGGAAGTCAAAGATGAAATCCGTAACTATCCATATACAGGAACAGAGGCTGCAATCCAGACTTCACTTGACAGGGTCATTGCAGAAGCAAAGAGGCGTAAGGTAAGACTGTTCGTAGGTGAGTTCGGAGTGATGTCTTTCAGCGGGGCAAAAAAAGAAGATATCTGCTATTGGCATGAAGTCGTACGCAAGCATTTGGAAAACAATGGCGTCTCTTGGACGGTCTGGGCTTATGCCGACAGGGATTTCTGTATGTTCAATGTTCCCGGTGCGCCTCCCAAATTCCACACTGACCTCAATCTTGACCTCGTAAAGGCTCTTGGTTTTGACATTCCGCCTGCTTATGACGATTCTCCTGTTGATGAGAGCTCGTTTGTCACAAGGGTACTCTATGATGATGCCTGGGGCGAGGGTATTATCCCTGAGTCAGACCAGAAAACATACCTGACATTTCCATACACCAATGACTATGCAAGTGGAGAGAACTGTATCAAATTCGATATTAATTCGCAATGGCTTGACTGTTCATTCTATTTTGACGGTTTATGTGAGGATTTGGAAAAATTTGATATAAAAAGAAGTTATATCAGGTTCAAATTGAAGACTGCTTGTGAGCCGGACAATTTCAGGATAGCAGTATGGTTTGTAGATAACAAGGAAAAGTTCAGCGATGAGCAGGAGCGTCACAATTGGGTTATAAAATACGATGTGACAAAGTCTGATTTCACTCCTGACGGCGAATGGCACGAGGTAAGTTTGCCTTTGAAATATTTCGGATACAGAGGCTCTGAGGATCCTCCTTATTCTTATTCGGAAAACCATTTTACTTGGTCCAAGATAAGGGAAATAAGAATTACCAATGAGGATTTTTCTTCTATGAATGGTGTTACCCTTCTTATTGATGATGTTATCCTTACGGGGCCGGAAAACAAGTATTGGAAGCCATCAGATCCAAATCCGGATCCAGATCCTGACCCGGACCCAACCCCTGGCCCTGTTGATGATGCCCAAGGTTCAATAGATGATTTTGAAGTTTTACCACAATATTAATAAACCATGAAAGAATATTTTAAAGAAAAGGATTATGCGTCTCCTGGATTTGACGTATGCGAGGTATTGCCGGGCAATGTTATATGCACAAGTATATGCACAAGCGGTGACATTGATGATCTGAGTGTGGGAGAAGAGTATGAATTTTAATCAGGAAAACATTATGAAAACACGACATCTTTATTTTGCTGCATTTGCAATTCTGTTTGCTTCATGTGCTAAACAGGAGGCTGAAATGAGTCCCGTACAGTCTGATAATGAACTGAGAACATTTGTGGCTGATTTTGAGCAGACAAAGACAAACCTTGCACCGGATGGGGAAGGTGTTTACAGGAAAATGATTTGGAGCGCAGGAGATAAGGTCGGAATTTTCGACGCTTCAGGGGTGCCTCAGCCGTTTGAAACTAAAACTGGAGGTGCTTCTGCTACCTTTACCGGTTCAGCAACTGCTCCTACCGATTCATGGTATGCATTCTACCCTTACAGTGCAAAGGCAACAAAGGAAGGCAGCTATCTTCTTTCTGCCATTCCGGAAATCCAGTATGCAAAGAAGGACGGAGTTTCAGACAATGTTACTCTTCTTGTGGCAAAGTGTGCGGCAAATGAGACCAAACTGTCTTTCAAGCACGCTTGCGGACTTGTCAAGATTGACCTTCCGGTGGACTGCATAAGTGTGACTCTTGAAGTCCTCAATCCTGACAATTTGTGGACACAGCCTTTGTCCGGCGGAGTTAAGGTCGATGTCGGGGCCCCTACAAATTCTTGGTCAACCTTGCTTTGCTACACGAGCGTTACTCTGGTGGACGAGAATGGCGGAAATATTCCTGCAGGAACGTATTATCTTGCTGTCAAGCCTATTGATTTTAAAGGTGATGTCCTTCTCTCCATCAGGAATGCTGAAAACAAGATTTACGTGAAGAAAAGAAAGGGCTTTACTGTAGGTGCAGGTCAGATAAGACCTATCCGGGTTGGGTTGAGGATGACGGTCTCAACTTGTTCTCGGAAATGGGTGGAACATCCATATACAAATATGTTGCAAATGAATTTGATGATTCTTCTTTGGATCCATTGCGTACCACCACAGATGGAAACCAGCCGAGAATCTATGGAACACAGGGAACAAAGATTGAGTACAGTTCAGATAAAGCCTGGTCGGGACGTGTGGCTCTTCATGGCGGAGATGCTGAATTGACTAAATTCATTGACAATGGGTATTCAGTGGAATACTTTGTGAAATTCGACGAGTCAATGCTTAATAACGACAGGCAGCTTGTATTCAGACATTGGTTTAAAAATAATAATAGCAGCGGTTGGACAACAAAATACGATGAATGCAATATTATCAGGTATAACTATGGCTCCATTCCTTCCACCCTCGGAATCCAGGACACTGAATGGCACAGAATCTCGTTCCCACTCACTTCAGATTTGATGCTAGGCGGTAACACTGTATATCAATTCATCATCGACCCTAATTTCACTGATGATGCTCAGGCCGCTGCTGCAAAGGGTTCCATATTCTATTTCGATGAAATAAGACTTGTTAGGAAGACTCCTACTGAATAATAGTTGCAATCTGTGTACACATTGTCTGAATGAATAGGCATTATGAAGAAACTTCTGTTTTCAATGACAGTGTTCTGCGTGCTCTCCTGTACGCAGAACACTGTTCCCGTATATCTGAATGAGGATGCGGACATCGAAGAGAGGGTTGAGGACGCCCTGTCAAGGATGACGGTCGAAGAGAAACTCGGCATCATTCACGCCCAGTCCAAATTTTCGGCAAGAGGTGTACCCCGTCTGGGCATTCCGGATATATGGATGGACGACGGACCTTCAGGAGTGCGTGAGGAAAGTTTCTG
>OHHE01000523.1_pt1 | contig 9471 bp, 7 predicted proteins | sample 1567971 | NCBI WGS metagenome assembly OHHE01 (sample SAMEA3879508, study PRJEB24766) | human gut metagenome | biome: human-associated habitat; feature: feces | place: USA | collected 1985/1987 | reverse complement strand
GAATATGGTATCGGCTGGTTGCCTTTAGGCGGGTACGTCAAAATTGCAGGTATGATAGACGAGTCTATGGATACCGAGCAGATGAAACAGCCTGCTAAGCCATGGGAATTTCGTTCAAAACCGGCTTGGCAGCGTCTGCTTATCATGGTGGGTGGTGTCTTGATGAATTTCTTGCTGGCTATCTTCATCTATTCCATGATTTTATTCCATTGGGGAGATTCTTTTGTATCGCTGCAAGACATGACTCATGGTATGAAATTTAATGAGCGTGCCCGGGAAATAGGTTTCCGTGACGGTGATATTCTTCTTCGTGCAGATGAAAAACCATTGGAGCGTTTCGGGGTGGATATGCTTCGTGATATTGCTGAGGCACGTACAGTGACTGTATTGCGCGACGGAAAGGAAGCCGAAGTATATATGCCTGAGATCAGCTTGTTGGATATAGCAAAGGATGATCCGATGTTTGTTACGGCGTTAGTTCCTAATGTCGTTGACTCGGTGATACCGGGCGGTGGCTTGGATAAGGCCGGTATACAGAAGGGAGATAGTCTGGTCGCGGTCAATGGCGAGAGGTTGAACTCATGGAATGCATTGGTGGAAAAACTGGATAATATGCAGGCTGATGCGGAAGCTACAGGAGATAAAGATGCTTCTCTACAAATGGTATATTCGCGTAACGGACTGCGTGACACCGTGACGGTGCGTACAGACTCTTTGTTTAGAGTGGGTGCAACATTCTCTTCATTGGCTGATTATAAAGAAACAACCCGTGAATTTGGTTTCTTTGAATCTTTTCCTGCCGGGGTGCAATTGGGGGTAAATACGTTGAAGGGATATGTGAACGATATGAAATATGTGTTCACTAAAGAAGGAGCCAAGAGCGTAGGTGGTTTTGGAACGATAGGAAGTATTTTTCCGAAAGTATGGGATTGGCATCGCTTTTGGGAAATGACTGCTTTTCTGTCAATCATTCTTGCGTTTATGAATATTCTGCCTATTCCGGCATTGGATGGCGGACATGTATTATTCCTGCTTTATGAAATCATTGCCCGCCGTAAGCCGAGTGACAAGTTTATGGAATATGCGCAGATGGTAGGTATGTTTTTACTGTTTGCCTTGCTCATTTGGGCGAACTTTAATGATATCATGCGATTCTTGTTCTAGGTCTGCATGACAGAAAAGGACACGGCATTTTTATAACAATGCCGATAGGCACGGATTTCCGCAAAGATTGAATCAATCGTCTTTGCGGAAATCTGCGTTTTTTATATTGTTTCTCTCCCGTGGTGAAAAAAAGACATAAAAAAAGAGCGAAAATTTTTATCAAACCCGCTCACATCCTGAAGAACCCCCCTCCATTATGGGGTTCTTTTCATCTTTCTCGTCTCAGTTGTGTTATCCTCTCTCTCTTGTACCTAAAAAAACAACTCTTTTAATACCTATAAAACTAATCTCCTGAAAACTTTCTTTTTCTAATTACCTTAAATCTTACTACTAATACCTTTCTAAATCAATCTTTCTTTACCTAAATCTAATACCTTAAATTAAAATCTTTACCTTAATACTTAATACCTAATTTTGTTCTTTTCTTTATTAACTTAATATTTGGTTTCACAACCACATTGCAAAGGTACGGCTTTTCTTGAAATTAGCAAGTAAATATATGCTGAAAAACATAAAAAAGGGTGAATTCATGATATATATCAAGAAAACACCCCTTTTTTATTTCTTTTAGCGTTATCGCACACGGATGATGCGTTGATTACTGCTGCCCCGAAATTCCAAGTAAGGAGAGTACAAATCCGGCTCAAATCGTCCGTCTACTATAACATCCACATAATCCAGTATCGGTTTTAACATTTCATCGTTTTGTATCTGTTCAAATGTATATCCAGTATAACACCAGATGTTTTGTCCGGTAGCTTCTTTGATCTGTTTGACCAGAGCCAGGAATTCTTGGGGATGATAAAGTGGATCTCCACCGGAAAAGGTGATTCCGTCCAATAATGGATTGGCATTTATTTCGCAGATCATTTTTTCTATTTTTTCCGGTGTGAGCGGAGTGCCTGCCGATGGATTCCAGGATTCGGGATTCTGGCAACCGCGACAATGGTGACGGCATCCGGCCAGATAGATGGAATAGCGGATGCCTTCACCGTCGACTATTGTTTCAGGATAGGTAAATAACAAGTTCATGCTGATTATCCATGCTTTACCCGGTCACGTTCTTCAGCACGCTTGGCTGAATTCCAAGTGCTGAGGTCGCCTGTCAAATACCCGGTAATGCGACGCATTCGCATTATATTCTCGCTCTGGCAAACAGGGCACTTGTCGTAAATGACTCCTTTGTAACCGCAAGCCTGACAAGTATCAACAGGATGGTTGATGGAACCGTATCCAATGCCTTCGTCATGCATTACTTTTACAATCTTGGCTATGGCTTTTACATTTTTCTGAGCTTCTCCGTCCAGTTCCACGTAAGTGATATGCCCTCCGCGGGTAATGGCGTGGAAAGGAGCTTCCCGTTTTATCTTCTCGGTGATGGTGATGGGCTCTTTTACATCTACGTGGAAAGAGTTTACATAATAGTCATTATCCGTCACGCCGGGAATGATGCCGTATTTGCGGCGGTCCATACGGGTGAAGCGTCCGGAAAGTCCTTCGGCAGGAGTGGCAAGTACGGAGAAATTCAACTGATATTTCTGTTTGTATTCGTCTGCCACTTTATTCATTTCCGTAACGGCTTCGAATAATGTATCCCATGCTTTCTGGCTATGTGCGTGACCTTCTCCATAAAGAGCCATCATGGCATTGTGTCCGCCGATAAAGCCTATCCCTAATGTGCCTTGACGCAATACATCCCCTACCTGGTCGTTGGGCGAAAGTTTTCCTCCGCCTTTCCACACATCATTCCCCATCATGAACGGGAACTGGCGTGCCAGGGCTGTACGTTGATACTGGTAGCGTGCATACAATTGTTCGGCAATCAGTTCGGACAAAGCATGTACACTTTCCATGAATATTTCTTTTGCTTTTCTTTCTATGGCCTCTTTCTTGCCTGACTCTTCCAGACTTTCTGCCTTGATGCGTGCTTCGATGGCCAGCCGGGGCATATTCATGGTGGTGAATGACAGGTTGCCACGTCCTAATGAACTTTTTTCACCTGCTATATTTTCGTATACGCGGGTACGGCATCCCATAGTTGCCAGTTCATAGCGGTAACGTTTAGGGTCCTTGATATCCCATTTCTCATTTTTGTTATAAGGAGTATCCAAAAACATAAAATTAGGGAACAAGGCTTTTGCGGTGGTACGGCAGGCTTTCAGAAACAAGTCGAAATTGGGAGCTTGGAATTCCATTTTGCCTTCCAGTGCCGCTTCGAAGTTTTCCATGGCTTTCTTATAGTCCTCTTCGGAATAAGATACTCCGTCTTTAACCTTGAATATCTGTATGGGGAAGACCGGTACTTCGCCACGGGTACCCAGGCCTTCGATGGTAGCTTTCAGCAGTTCCTCTATGACCATGCGGCCTTCGGGAGAAGTGTCTGTTCCATAATTGATGGAACTGAACACGACTTGATTTCCCCCTCGCGAATGCATGGTGTTCAGGTTGTGGATGAATCCTTCCATGGCCTGATGTGTATCTTTGCGCGTCATGGCGTATGCTTTCTCTTCAATTTTCTTGAGAGCCTCTGTTCCGGGTTCTTTTCCCTCTACTTCTATATAAAACTCGGTTAAAGTTTTCAGATGTTTGCGAAATGTCTTCCGTACCCCTTCCGCCATAAAGAAGTCGAAGGCGGGAATAGCTTGTCCGCCGTGTTGCTCGTTCTGGTTTGTCTGGAATATGATGGTGGCCAGAGTGGCATAACTTTGAATGGACTGTGGAGTACGGATACTTCCGTTTTTAGTGCGGAAGCCGCGTTCGAACAAGTCATCCAGGTCATATTGGATACAAGTGGTAGTCTTGGTGGGATAGTAATCCAAATCATGTATATGTATGTCGCCCAACTGATGTGCTTCGGCATATTTTTTAGGCAACAGGTATTTATAGGTATAGTCTTTAGTAACTTCCGAGGCAAAAGTCATCATCTGTCCGGCGGGAGTATGGCTGGACATGTTGGCATTACTCAGGTTGACATCATTTTTGTCGATGGCTACAATGCCGTCCATGATGTGCTTCATTTGCGTTTTACGGTCGCGTTCCGTATTCCGCCATTCGCGATAAATAATATATTTCTTGGCCACTTCGGGACGTACTTTCATCAGTTCCTTTTCTACCAGGTCCTGAATCTCTTCCACACTGATGGTTGGAGATACGAAATTGCTGATAACCCGCATGGTAATTTCAGCAATCAGTTTGTCTTCATTGTCAATTCCGGAGGCATGGAATGCCTTGCCGATTGCATTTTTAATTTTACTGATGGAAAAGTCTTCCCGCTTTCCATCACGCTTAATAATACAAATCTCAGCGTAATTCATTGTTTGAAAAATTAATTGTTAATTTAAAAAACTTGGCTGTCCTTCCAGGCAGGTTTTCTGACTTATCTCTCCCTTAAAACGCCTTCCCGCAAATGGTTTTGTAGTGGCATATTGTTTCAGCTCTACGAGAATTACAGCAGCGGGTACTGTTGCTGATTTTCACGGCATTCCCTCTTGGAAGTGGTTAACTTCACCTTGTCGGACAGCTGCAAAGGTATAACATTTTGGGAAACTTTCTGTTTAAAAAATGAATAAAAGTTTCCCAAAACGGATAACTTATTGAAGATGGGAAGGTTATAAAATGTACCACAATGCCATCATGTGGCAGACCGTTCCTCCTAATACGAACAGATGGAAAACAGAGTGCATATAGGGCAATTTGGGGAAGGAATAAAAGACAGCTCCGGTGATGTAAGACACTCCTTCGCCGATTAACCAATAAATAAAAGCGGGAGGCACATGTTGGCAGAGCGGCTTGAAACCTACAAAAATGCTGCATCCCATGGCTATATAGCAAATTGTTTCCAGGTTGCTATGTTCTTTCAGGTTACAAAAACATAGAATGATCCCGGCGAGGGCGCATAGCCATACGAAACTAAGAATTCCCCATCCCCAATAATCTGCTTCCCGCAAGGCTATCAGCATGATGGGGGAATAGCTGCCTGCGATATGCAGATAAATCGAAGCATGATCGAATTTGCGCAACACTTCGCGGTGAGGAGATGGTTTGCTGGCATGATACCAGGTGGAGCTGATATAGGAAGACAGCATACCGAATAGGTAGAGCCACATGCCGCCTGTTGCCCACGGATTGCCACTTTTCATGGCAGTAAGCAACAGATAACCGCCGCCGGCGATACCTATTAGGATACCAACGCCATGTGACAGGGTATTGGCCCACTCTTCTCCTTTGGTATAGTGTATGGTCAATTTCTTATAAGTTTTTGGGAGTTAATCCCATGCTTTTTGCTTTCTTCAACATGTGTTCTAAAGCGGCATCATGTTCATTAGGGATGATTCCATCCAGTATGGCATCCTTGATAGAACTTTTCAGACTGCCTATTTCACGGCAGGGCTGCAGGTCGAATATCCGCATAATTTCTTCTCCGTCTACCGGAGGTTGGAAATTGCGTATCCGGTCTTTTTCTTCCAGGTCTTTCAGCTTCTGGCGTACCAGTTTGAAGTTATCCAGGAATTTTTGTTTTCGTGCTTCATTTTTTGAAGTGATGTCCGCTTCGCACAGCAGCATCAAGTCGTCAATATCATCTCCGGCTTCAAAAAGCAGACGTCGCACGGCGGAATCGGTTACTACATCATCTGCGATAACAATGGGGCGCATGTGCAGGCTGACCAACTTTTGGACATATTTCATCTTCTCATTCATAGGGAGCTTCATCTTGCGGAAAATATCGGGTATCATCTTCTCGCCAATGAAATTATGGTTATGGAACGTCCAGCCCGCACGGGGTTCCCAACGCTTGGTGGCAGGCTTGGCTATATCATGCAGAAGAGCTGCCCAGCGTAGCCAAAGGTTGTCGGTCTTCTTGCTGATGTTGTCGAGTACTTCGAGCGTATGGTAGAAATTGTCCTTATGGGCGCGTCCATTGCGCGTCTCCACGCCTTGCAGCCTAACAAGTTCCGGGAATATCAGTTCCAGCAGACCACAGCGGTCCAGCTCAATGAATCCCTTAGACGGAATAGGTGACAAGATGATTTTGTTCAGTTCGTCTGCAATGCGTTCTTTGGAGATGATGGAGATGCGTTCGCGATTACGCTCCAGAGAATCGAATGTCTCATCGTCAATATAGAATCCCAGCTGGGTGGCAAAACGGACACAGCGCATCATGCGCAAAGGGTCATCACTGAAAGTTATATCAGGGTCGAGGGGAGTCCGGATGGTCTTTTCCTTCAAGTCTCCAATACCGCCAAAGGGGTCGACCAACTCGCCATAACGCACCCGGTTCAGGCAAACAGCCAGTGCATTGATGGTAAAATCACGGCGGTTCTGGTCATCCTCCAATGTACCGTCCTCTACAATAGGCTTGCGGGAATCGTGTGTATACGATTCTTTTCTTGCACCCACAAACTCAACTTCCGTACCATAGTACTTCAATTGTGCCGTACCGAAATTCTTGAAGACGGAAACATGCGCCCCACGCCCCAGACGCTTACCCAGCGCCTCGGCCATGGCAATGCCACTGCCTACCACCACCACATCAATATCCTTGGAAGGACGTTGCAGGAAAATATCACGTACATATCCACCGACTACGTAACATTCCAATCCCAATTCATCAGCCGTTTCGGATATCCGCTTGAATATATCATCACTAAAATATTGCTTCAGTTCTTCTGCCGTCAAATCTATCATAAATAATGCGCTAATGTAATGAATACGCAAATGTGTTAATGGTCTATTAGCACATTTGCACATTAAAATGCTGCAAAGATAAAGATATTATTTCTATTTTTGTGGACTCTAACTCCAAGAACAACAAATATGAAAAAAGTAATACTCCTTGCATGCCTATGCTGTACACTCTTCTCTTGCGAAGATGTGGAGAAGAAGGCCGGTGAAAAACTACAAGCTGCCCGCGAAGCGTTTGAACTCGGCAACTACAATGAAGCGAAGATTCTGATTGACAGCATCAAGATGCTCTATCCCAAAGCGTTTGAAACTCGCCGTGCAGGCATCGGCCTGATGCAGGAAGTGGAACTGAAAGAGCAGGAAAAGAGCCTGGTCTATCTGGACAGTATGCTTCAAGCCAAGCAAAAGGATTTCGATGCAATCAAAGGGAAATACACTTTTGAAAAAGATGCCGAATACCAGAATATCGGCAATTACCTTCATCCTTCCCAAGTGATAGAAAAAAATCTGCATCGCTCTTTCCTTCGCTTCCAGGTAGACGAAAACGGAGTCATGAGCATGACTTCCATTTATTGCGGAGCCCATAATATCCACCATGTGGCCGTCAAAGTCACTGCTCCCGATGGTAGCTTTGCCGAAACACCCGCCGCCAAAGACAGCTACGAAACCACTGACCTCGGTGAAAAGATTGAAAAGGCAGACTTCAAACTGGGAGAAGACGGAAACGTCATGGGGTTCCTTTATCTGAACAAGGACAAGAATATCAAAGTCAACTATCAAGGGGAACGCCCCTATTCCATCACCATGACTGCCGCCGACCGCCAGGCCCTTGCCAGCATCTACGAACTGGCACAACTGCTGTCATCCATGACGGAAATAAAGAAGAATATGGAAGAAGCCAATCTCAAAATCGAATTTGTAAAAAAGAAGATGGAAGAGAGAAAAGACAATGCACAAGAATAAAAAGAAGGAAACCGGATGATATATTCATTACTTAGTCATCCGGTTCCCTTTTTATTATCAGTAAAGCCTTACCAAACCAATTTGGGTAAATAACGGCTCAGACATGTACGCAAAGCAGACAGAGTGATGGGTTTTACCAACACTTCCGAGGCTCCGCACTCCAAGGCTTTTTCGCGGTCGGCAGTAAAGGCGTAAGCGGTCTGCATGATGATGGGAAGTTCTTTATCCTTCTTGCGAATAATCACCGTAGCATCCAGCCCGTTCATAATAGGCATTTTTATATCCATCAGAATAGCTTCCGCCTTGTCGCGATTCTCTTCGAACAAATTTACAATATCCTCACCATTCTTTGCCCATAGTATCTCGCATTTCTTGCCGATAATAGCCTTTATCAGTTTAAAGTTACTATCATCATCTTCCGCAACCAGAATAAGCGGACGGTAATCTCCTGACACTTTTTCTATTTCCATGACCTATGCGTTTTGTTTATATAGGGGCAAAGATATAAAAAATAATAGATTTGCACTATCTTTGCAGCTCATTAAAAAAATATATAATGATTTCTATAGACGGACTGGCCGTAGAATTCGGCGGAACTACTTTATTCAGTGACATATCTTTCGTTATCAACGAAAAAGACCGTATCGCCCTGATGGGTAAAAATGGAGCGGGGAAAAGTACATTGTTGAAAATCCTGGCAGGTGTAAGACAACCTACCCGTGGAAAAATCTCAGCCCCCAAGGACAGTGTCATAGCTTACCTTCCACAGCACCTTATGACGGAAGACGGACGTACCGTGTTTGAAGAAGCGTCTATGGCTTTTGCGCATCTGCACGAAATGGAGGCAGAGATAGAACGAATGAATGCGGAACTGGCTACACGTACCGATTATGAGAGCGATGACTATATGGCTCTTATAGAAAAAGTGGCTACTATGAGCGAGAAATTCTACGCCATAGACATGACTCACTTTGAAGAAGACGTAGAAAAGGCTTTGCTTGGTTTGGGATTTGAGCGCAGCGATTTCTCTCGCCCCACCAGCGATTTCAGCGGTGGATGGAGAATGCGTATCGAGCTTGCCAAACTGTTGCTGCAAAACCCCGACGTACTGCTGCTTGACGAACCGACCAATCACCTCGACATAGAGTCTATTCAATGGCTTGAGGATTTCCTTATAAACAGTGCCAAGGCGGTAGTGCTAATCAGTCACGACCGTAAGTTTGTGGATAACATCACCACACGAACCATTGAAGTTACTATGGGTCGAATCTACGATTATAAGGTTAACTACTCTCAATACCTAGTATTGCGCCAGGAACGCCGCGAGCAACAGATGAAGCAATACGAAGAACAGCAGAAGATGATTCAGGAAACCAAGGACTTCATAGAACGTTTCAAGGGTACATATAGCAAGACGCTGCAGGTACCGTGTAAAGATGCTCGAAAAATTGGAACTAATAGAAGTGGATGAAGAAGATACTTCTGCACTGCGTCTTAAATTCCCGCCTTCGCCACGTAGCGGAAGCTATCCGGTTATCATGGAAGGTGTAGGTAAAGCTTACGGACCGCATACGGTATTCAAGAATGCTAACCTCACCATAGAGAGAGGCGACAAGGTGGCTTTTGTGGGTAGAAACGGTGAAGGTAAGTCTACACTGGTGA
>OHHE01000497.1_pt1 | contig 9762 bp, 4 predicted proteins | sample 1567971 | NCBI WGS metagenome assembly OHHE01 (sample SAMEA3879508, study PRJEB24766) | human gut metagenome | biome: human-associated habitat; feature: feces | place: USA | collected 1985/1987 | reverse complement strand
CGCGGAGCCTGTGACCCGCGCCGCGCTGGTGGAGGAGCTGCTGTCCGCCCGCTGCACAGACGGCGGCTGGGCGCTGATGGGCGACACGATGGATGTGGACATCACCGCCATGACGCTGACGGCGCTGGCTCCCTACACGGGGGAGGCGGCGGTGCAGGCGGCGGTGGATGAGGCGCTGGCGCTGCTGTCCGACGCCCAGCTCTCCAACGGCGGCTTTGCCAGCTGGGGTACGGAGAATTGCGAGTCCGCGGCGCAGGTGCTGGTGGCGTTGACGTCGCTGGGCATCGACCCCCTCACCGACAGCCGCTTTATCAAGAACGGCGCCTCGGTGCCGGACGCCGTGGCGTCCTTCGTGGTGGAGGGCGGCGGCTTCCGCCACATCGCCGAGCAGACCGTCCCGGACAACATGGCCACGGAGCAGGGCTTCTACGCGTTGGCGGCGTGCCAGCGCTTTACAAAGGGGCAGTCCCGCCTATATGACATGACCGCCGTGGAGCAGGATCGCTACCAGACCGACCCGGTGCCGGAGGGCAAGCCCCAGCCGGTGGAGCCGCAGGACGCGCAGGTGGACGATACTGCCGACTGCACCTGTACCATCTCCATCTCCTGTGAGGTGCTGCTGGACAACATGGATAAGCTGGCACAGAACAAGCGGCCGCTGGTGCCGGAGGACGGCATGCTCCTGCCGGAGACGCAGGTCACGTTTGCCGCCGGGGAGAGCGCCTTTGATGTGCTCCAGCGGGTCTGCCGGGAGAATAAGATCCACATGGAGTCCAGCTTCACACCCCTCTACAACAGCGCCTATATCGAGGGCATCGGCAACCTCTACGAGTTCGACGCCGGCAGCCTGTCCGGGTGGATGTACACCGTCAACGACTGGTTTCCCAACTACGGCTGCTCCCGCTATCAGCTGCGGGACGGAGATGTGCTGCGCTGGGTCTACACCTGCGATCTGGGCAAGGATGTAGGCGGCGGCATGACCAACTGAATCACCGCGCCCGCCTGTCATGGACAGGCGGGCGCTCTTTGTCCACGCCCCTCGCAGAAGTCCCAAATTCTCCTGACGGGAAACCTGTGCATTTCTACACATTTTCCGTCTGGCGCAGAGGGGTATAACCGTGTATAATGGAGAAAAACAAGACCGTGCCAGCGGCACGGCAGGAAGGAGCGAGACCGGCTTATGCAGATCACACAGCTTAAAAAGGTACTGGTCGCCAACCGGGGCGAGATCGCGGTGCGTATTTTCCGCGCCTGCCACGATCTGGGGCTTCACACCGTGGCCATCTATTCCAACGAGGATACCTATTCGCTGTTCCGCACCAAGGCGGACGAGGCGTATCTGGTGGGTGAGAAGAAGTCGCCTCTGGGCGCTTATCTGGACATCCCCGGCATCATTGGCCTTGCCCGCCGCCGGGGCGTCACCGCCATCCATCCCGGCTACGGCTTTCTGTCCGAGAACGCCGATTTTGCCCGGGCGTGCGAGGAAAACGGCATTCTGTTCGTGGGCCCGTCCGCCGATGTGCTGGCGAAGATGGGCGATAAGCTCAGTGCCAAGGAGATCGCCATCCAGTGCGGCGTACCCATCATCCCCGGCTGCACCGAGCCGCTGCGGGACGCCGACGACGCGCTGGAAAAGGCCGTCAGCTTCGGTTTCCCTGTTATCCTGAAGGCCGCCGCCGGCGGCGGCGGACGCGGTATGCGCCGCTGCGACCGGCCGGAGGAGGTCAAGACCGCCTATGAGCTGGTACACAGCGAGGCGGAGAAGTCCTTCGGCTGCGGCGATATCTTCATGGAGAAGTATCTGGAGGAGCCCAAGCACATCGAGGTGCAGATCCTGGCCGATCAGTACGGCAACGTCTACCATCTGGGCGAGCGTGACTGCTCCCTCCAGCGCCGGTATCAGAAGGTGGTGGAGTTTGCCCCCGCGTGGTCGGTGCCTGAGGAGACGGTGGAGGCGCTGCGCCGTGACGCGGTGAAGATCGCCAAGTCCGTCCACTATGTCAGCGCCGGTACGGTGGAGTTTCTGGTGGACAAATCCGGGAACTACTACTTCATTGAGATGAACCCCCGCATTCAGGTGGAGCATACCGTCACGGAGATGGTCACCGGTGTGGATATCGTCCGCGCCCAACTGCTCATCGCCGCCGGATATCCCCTGAGCTGCCCGGAGATCGGTCTGACGAAGCAGGAGGACGTGCATATCGACGGCTACGCCATCCAGTGCCGCGTCACCACGGAGGATCCCTCCAACAACTTTGCCCCCGATAACGGCAAGATCACGGCGTATCACTCCCCCGGCGGTTTCGGCGTCCGTCTGGACGGCGGCAACGTGGGCGTTGGCACCGTCATCTCCCCGTACTACGACTCATTGCTGGTGAAGGTCACCAGCTGGGATCGCACCTTCGCCGCCGCCTGCCGCAAGTCCGCCCGCGCCATCAATGAGGTGCGCGTCCGTGGCGTCAAGACCAATATCCCCTTCGTCACCAATATTCTGGCACATCCGGTGTTCGTCAACGGCCAGTGCCACACCAAGTTCATCGACGAGACGCCGGAGCTGTTCGAGATCATGGATTCCCGTGACCGCGCTACCCGCGTCCTGCGGTATATCTCCGAAATCCAGGTGGCCAACCCCGATGCTGAGCGCCACCAGTACGACATCCCCCGCTTCCCGGAGGCCAAGGAGCCGCTGGGGCCCGGCCTCAAGCAGCTTTTGGATGCGGAGGGCCCCGAGGCGGTGAAAAACTGGGTGCTGGGGCAGAAGAAGCTGCTGCTCACCGACACCACCATGCGGGACGCCCATCAGAGCCTGCTGTCCACCCGTATGCGTACCCGCGACATGGTCAAGGGCGCCGACGGTATGGCCGATATCCTGCGGGACTGCTTCTCGCTGGAGATGTGGGGCGGCGCCACCTTCGACGTGGCCTACCGCTTCCTCCACGAGTCCCCGTGGGAGCGCCTGCGCCTGCTGCGGGAGAAGATCCCCAACATCCCGTTCCAGATGCTGCTGCGCGGCTCCAATCTGGTGGGCTACGCCAACTATCCCGACAATCTGGTGCGCGCCTTCGTGGAGGAGGCCGCCCAGCGCGGCATCGACGTGTTCCGCGTCTTTGACTCCCTGAACTGGGTGCCGGGCATGGAGGTGGCCATGGAGGAGGTGCTCCGCCAGAACAAGCTGCTGGAGGCCACCATGTGCTACACCGGCGATATTCTGGACGAGACGAAGGACAAGTACACGCTGAAATATTATGTCAACCTCGCCAAGGAACTGGAAAAGCGGGGCGCGCATATGCTGGCCATCAAGGATATGTCCGGCCTGCTGAAGCCCTACGCCGCCAAGAAGCTGGTGACCACCCTGAAGCAGGAGGTGGGGCTGCCCATCCACCTGCACACCCACGATACCACCGGCAATCAGGTGGCGGCGCTGCTGCTGGCTGCCGAGGCCGGCGTGGACGTGGTGGATGTGGCCTGCGCGCCGATGGCGGGGCTCACCAGCCAGCCGTCTCTGGACGCGGTGGTGGCCGCCCTCCACGGCACGGAGCGCGACACCGGTCTTGACCTGCGCCGGGTGCAGGAGCTGAGCAACTACTGGGCGGACGTGCGCCTGCGGTACGAGAGCTTCGACCACGGCCTGAAGTCCTCCACCACCGATATCTACCGCTACGAGATCCCCGGCGGTCAGTACACCAACCTCCGCCCGCAGGTGGAGTCTCTGGGCCTCGGCGACCGGTTCGAGGAGGTCAAGGAGATGTACAAGACCGTCAACGATATGCTGGGCGACCCGGTGAAGGTCACGCCCTCGTCCAAGGTGGTGGGCGATCTGGCCATCTTCATGGTGCAGAACGACCTGACGCCGGAGAATATCGTCCGCCGCGGCGAGGCGCTGGCGTTCCCCGACTCCGTGGTGTCCTACTTCAAGGGCATGATGGGGCAGCCCGCGTGGGGCTTCCCGAAGGAGCTGCAAAAAGTGGTGCTCAAGGGCGAGGAGCCCATCACCTGCCGTCCCGGCAAGCTGCTGCCCCCCGTGGACTTCGACAAGCTGCGCCATGAGGTGGAGCAGTTCCGCGACGACCCGGAGAAGAAGGATCTCATCTCCTACGCCATGTATCCCAAGGTCTATGAGGATTTCTGCCGTCACCGCAAGGAGTACGGCTACATCACCCGCATGGGCAGCCATGTGTTCTTTAACGGCATGGCGCTGGGCGAGACGAACAAGATCAACATCGAGGACGGCAAGACGCTGGTCATCAAGTATCTGGGTCTGGGCGACCGCAACAACGACGGTACCATCAACGTCCAGTTCGAGCTGAACGGTATGCGCCGCGAGGTCACCGTCCGCGACCCCCACGCCTCCGAGGAGACACGGCAGGCCACGCTGGCCGACGAGTCCGATCCCATGCAGGTGGGTACATCCATCCCCGGCATGGTGTCCAAGCTCTCCGTCAAGCAGGGCGACCATGTGGAGAAGGATCAGGTGCTGGCCGTCATCGAGGCCATGAAGATGGAGACCGCCATCACCGCCCGGGCTGCCGGTACGGTGAAGACCGTCCGCGTCAAGGAGGGGCAGCCCGTCAAGGCCAAGGAGCTTCTGATGGTGCTGGAATAACATCTATACGAACATCCCGCTGCGGGTACGCCTGCGGCGGGATGTTTTGCCCGTCCATCCGTTGTGACTGTGCAAAATTCGGGCAAAAGTGGAAAAGTGTTTGGTTTTTTCTGTGTCACATTCTGTATAATGGAAAATGTCCCTTTTTGCGGACGGTTTAGGATCGGAACTATGTGATGTGCGGCGTGGAAAGCTCCCGCGCCGCTGACGGAGGACATATGCGAAATATCTGGAAGATATTCAAAACGGACATCCGCACGCTGAGCAAGTGCTTTTTTGCCAGCGTGGTGGTAGTGGCCATTGCCCTGCTGCCCAGCCTGTACGCATGGCTGAACATCTACTCCAACTGGGACCCCTACGGCAACACCGGCGGCATCTCCATCGCCGTGGCATCGCTGGACCGGGGCTACACCGACAACGGCGAGTACGTCAATAAGGGCCGGGATGTGCAGGAGGATCTGAAGACCTCCACGTCCATCAACTGGGTCATCGTGGATACGGAGCAGGAGGCGGTGGACGGCGTATACGCCGGCGACTACTACGCCGCCGTGGTCATCGACGAGGACTTCTCCCGCAAGATGTACCGGATGTTCACGGACTGGACCGGCCAGCCCGCCATCACCTACTATGAAAATGCCAAGAAGAACGCCGTGGCCACCAAGATCACGGACACGGCGGTGGAGACGCTGAAGCGCTCCATCAGCGAGAACTATCTGGAGGTGGTCATCAGCGGCATCATGGAGCAGAGCAATCTGCTGGCCGCCGATCTGACGGAGACCGACCCGGAGACCGCGGTGAAGGGCCTGCTGTACCAGACCCAGGATGTGCTGTCCGGGTGCAGCCATATGATGGATGCCTTCCGCGCCGCCGGCGGCTCCAGCGGCATCTCCGCCGCCGATGCCGAGGCGCTGTCCTCCGCCATCGCCCATATCAACCAGAACCTGCCGGACGGCGAGGAGGTGGCGGACACTGCCGCAGCCATACAGCACGCGCTGTACACGGCGTTGGAGAAGGTGGAGCGTGCGCTGGACCGTTTTGAGCAGCAGCAGGACGACATCCACCTGCCGGAGATCCGGAAGCAGCTGGAGGAGGCCGCCGCCGAGATGGGCAAGCTCAGCGCACGGATCAATACGCTGGCCGACCGGCTGGAGTCCACCGCCGTCTCCGGCACCCATCTGGTCACCGCGCAGGTCCAGCATCTCCGCGCGCTGGCTGACCGCTGCACCGCCCTGCAGAAGAAGCTGAACGAGCTGGCTGCCGCCGACGATATCAGCGGCCTGCAAAGCGAATGCGACGCGCTGGTGGCCGCTATCCGCCAGATGACCGCCCAGATCCCCGTTACAGAGCATGAGCTGCGGGATCAGCTGGATACGGTGGTGACGGATGTGTCCGACGCCATGGAGGGCGTGAAGGCGCTGTCCGGCGACGTCAAGGCCCTGCGGGGGGCGATGGCCAACACCACGCAGGCGCTGAGCACCACTATGGAGCTGCTGCGTCCGGCGGCGGAACGGATGGTCACGGCGTTGTCCGATACCATCGACAAGCTGGAGGGCGCCAGCACCAGTGAGTATATCGATATGCTGCTGACCATACTGGGCGGCGATCCCGCCGCGTACAGCCGGTATTTCCCGGAGATGGTGCAGACCACGGTGAACAAGGTCTATCCCATCGAGAACTACGGCTCCGCCATGGCGCCGTTCTACACCACGCTGGCTATCTGGGTGGGCGGCGTCATCCTGTCGTCCATCGTGAAGATCCACGCCCGCACCGACGGGCTCATCGACCCCAGGCCGGCAGAGCTGTACTTCGGCCGGTACCTGTTCTTCTTCCTTATCAGCCAGATACAGGCGGCGGTGATCGTCACCGGCGACCTGTACCTGCTGAAGATACAATGCCTGAACCCGGGGCTGCTGTACCTGACGGCATCTCTGACGGCCTTTACCTTCAGCCTGCTGATCTACTCCCTTGCCATCGCCTTCGGCGACGTGGGCAAGGCCGTGGTGGTGGTCATCATGGTCATGCAGATCGCAGGCTCCTCCGGCACGTTCCCCATCGAGCTGCTGCCGGAGATCTATCAGAAAATCTACCGCTTCTTCCCGTTCCCCTATGCCATTGATGCCATGCGCGAGTGCATCTGCGGCCTGTACGGCGACTACTACATAACGCAGCTTGCGTTCCTGCTGCTGTTCGCTGTTGCCGCGCTGCTCATCGGACTGCTGGTGCGTCGCCCGCTCATGGGGCTGAACCACTTTATGGAGGAGAAGCTGGAGGAGACGGAGCTGCTGTGAAAGGAGGCGGATGTACCATGACAACGGAAAGAGAATATCAGGAGCTGTACGATCGCCTGCTGGATGAGGTGAGAACGCTGCACAAGAACAACCGGCGGCGCATCCGCAACGGTATGCGGATGCTGCTGGTGGTGACGGTAGGACTGATGCTGCTGATGTTTCTGGCGCAGGGCAACAAAGTGTTCACCCTGATGCTGTGGATCTTCTCCATGTTCGCCGTGGCGGCATATCTGATCGCCGTGGAGTACGCGGACTATGAGCTGCAAAAGAAGCTGGAGCAGATCACCCAGATGGAGCTGGAGAGCATGGGGGCGCTGCTGGAGCTGCCGGAGCTGCCCCGTATGCCGCGTTTGCCTGACCGCCGGTACCACGGCCGCCGGGAGGAGACCACGGCGAATATCGTGATCGAGTCCGAGCCTGTCTCCACCGAGGACGCGCAGGAACCGCTGGCGGAGGAGAGCTACTCCGTGGAGGATATTTTGCAGGAGGTACACGGACAGACGCCGCAGCAGCAGAAGCCGCAGGAAACGCAGAATCGTCAGGATACGCAGAAAGCGCAGAACGTGCAGGAAGCGCAGAACGTGCAGAAAATGCCGCAGGGCGGCGCTGTTGACAGCGCGCAGCTGCTGGAAGGCCTGCTGCGAGACCCGCAGAAGCTGGCGGGCGATCTGGAGCTGCTGACCCGTGCGCTGCAGGGACTGTCTGACGATCTGCGCCGCGCCGCGGCGCAGCAGGAGGAGGTGGACAGATGAGGAATATCTGGCGTATTTTCTGCGCCGATTGGAAACGCCTGACTGCCAGCGTGGTGGCGGTGGTGGTCATGCTGGGGCTGTGTCTGGTACCCTGCCTGTATGCGTGGTTCAACATTCTGTCCAACTGGGATCCCTACGGCCCTGCCTCCACCGGCCGCATCAAGGTGGCGGTGGCCAGCGAGGACGACGGCTACGAGGTGCTGGGACTCCACCTGAATATCGGCGAGCTGGTGCTGCAGGGGTTGGAGACCAATGACCAGATGGGCTGGGTCTTTGTGGACGACGCCCAGACGGCGCTGGACGGCGTGAACGCCGGCGACTACTACGCCGCGCTGATCCTGCCGCCGGAGTTTACCGGCGACTTCGTCAGCATTCTGGAGGGCGACCTGCGCCATCCTGAGATCCAGTACTATGAAAACGAGAAAAAGAACGCCATTGCCCCTAAGATCACCGGCAAGGCCAAAACCGCCGTGCAGGAGGAGATCAACACCACCATTCTGGAGAAGGTGGCCGACGCCCTGACCACGGCAGGTTCCGTGTTCAAGGCCATGGGGCTTGACGGGCAGGACGTTGCCGACGACCTGCTGGAGAAGTTGTCTTCTGCCCAGCAGGATATGGATCAGATGGCGGAGGTGTTCCGCTCTCTGCAAAATGTGATGGACGGCGCCGGCAGCCTGCTGGCCGCCTCCGCCATCACCATCAGCGACGCACAGAGCACCATGAACAGCACCTCCGCTGCCGTCGGCAGCACCGTGCAGCTCATAGACACCGGGCTCGACGCGGCGGACGACACCTCAGACGACCTGCTGCAGGTGCTGAACACCGCCGACGCCGCGCTCTCCGAGCTGGAGGATATGCTCAACGGCGTGGACTTGACCCCCGCCGAGGATATCACCCACGAGAAGATCATTGCCCAGATCGACAAGGTGATCGCCGCACTGCAAAGGGTCTGCAACAGAACGGACGACGCCGTGCTGGTGGACCGGCTGGAAGCCGCTATCGATCGGCTGGAGACGCTGAAAAGTGCAGTCCGGCCTGTCCCATGTACAGGACGAGCTGCGACAGGTGATCGAGGAGGTGCGCGAGCTGCTGCGTACCGCTGCCGTCAAGACCAATCAACAGGTCAACGCCTACATCCAAAAGGCCGGGGAGCGGGCGCAGTCCACCCTCGGCTCCGTGCAGGAGATCCTGACCGCTTCCTCCGGTGCATTGGGCGGCGTGTCCGGCACCCTGCGCTCCTATTCCAGCGCCATCTCCGCCGCCCAGCCTACGCTGGCTGCCAGCGTCACGCTGGCGGAGAGCGTATCCGGCTATCTGGCGGATATGGAGGAGGATGTTCGCCGCATCACCGACAGCGCCGCCTTCAAGCGCTTCGTAGAGCTGATGGCCAGCGATTCCGACAGCATGGCGGTGTATCTGGCCTCCCCGGTGCAGATGAACACCCAGATCATCTACGAGATCAAGGACTACGGCGCCGCCATGTCCCCGTACTATGTGATGCTGGCCCTGTTCGTGGGCAGCCTCCTGACGGCGGTGATGGTAAAGGTGCCGGTGACACAGCCAAAATTCCAGCCGTGCCGCGCAATCGAGCGGTATTTCGGCCGCTTCCTCACCTTCTTTTTCATGGCCATCGCGCAGGCGCTGGTGACGGCCTTCGGTTGTCTGCACTTTGTGGGCATGGAGGCGGCGGAGCCCGCGCTGTTCGTGCTGGCTTGCTGCATCTGCTCGTTGAACTTTGCCTTTATGAACTATGCGCTGGTCTACTCACTGGACAACGTGGGACTTGCCATCTCCGTCATCATCATGGTATTACAGGTGGCCGGCTCCGGCGGCTCCTACCCTATCGACGTGCTGCCTGCGCTGTTCCGAAGCCTGTATCCCTTCATGCCCTTCCACTACGGCATGGACATGATCCGGGAGACCATCGGCGGTATGTACGGCCAGACATATCTGCACTGCGCACTGCTCCTGCTGGGGATGTGCGTGCTGTTCACCGTCTTCGGCCTGCTGGTCTACTATCCGGCCCGCAAGCTGAACGCGGTTATCGCCGCCAGTAAGGAGAAGTCCGGCATTATGTAAACATCATCTGTCTTATGGCAGCAAAAGAGCCGCCGCCCAT
>OHHE01000491.1_pt1 | contig 9800 bp, 5 predicted proteins | sample 1567971 | NCBI WGS metagenome assembly OHHE01 (sample SAMEA3879508, study PRJEB24766) | human gut metagenome | biome: human-associated habitat; feature: feces | place: USA | collected 1985/1987 | reverse complement strand
GTGGCGTTTTTGCTCCCGTGGAGCCCGAACCAACCCCTCTTCCCCAGGCGAACCGGTACTTGAGCGCTCCGAGCCGGCAAGAATCAATGCAGTCAAAGCAATCGACACATCTGCTATAGTCAATCTTATGGTTGTCAACATCAATGCAGGCCGCCTTGCACTTCCTTTCGCAGGCGTGGCAGCTCTTGCACTTTGACTTGTCGATCACCGGACGGAACATAGCGAACCGCGAGAAGAAACTCAGCGTGGTTCCCACCGGACAGATTGTGTTGCAATAGGTTCTGCCGTTCCTCCAGGCGAGGACCACCACGACAACAAATGTCACCGCCGCCACGATCAAAGTCGGCAGACTCTTCAGCCAAACATCCTTTGTCACAAACGCATAACTATCCTGCCTCTCGGCGATCCAGGCGAGCAGGTTGTTGCCCCACTGCCAAACCGGCGCGAGCAGACTCTGCACCATTCTACCGTAAGCGCTGTATGGAGCCAGAAGCGCTACAAGAGCATTGAGCCCGGCGACCAGCGCGATCACGAACAGCACCAACACCCCGTAGCGCAACCATTTGATTTCCTTTGCATATGAGAACCTTGCCTTCTTGCCTTTTCTCCTGGAACTGAGGTTGGACACGCAGTCCTGGAATATACCCAACGGGCATATCACCGAGCAGTAGATTCTGCCGAAAAGCAGTGTCAGTACCAGCAGAATGGCGATGACAACGAAGTTGAGGGCCAGAACAGCCGGCAGGAACTGGATTTTGGCGAGCCATCCGAACCAAAGATGAAGTGTTCCGGTGAAGTCCAGAAACAGCAGCGTGACTGCAACGAAGCAGATCGCTGCCAGAGTGATTCTAATTTTTCGGAGCATAGTGTTTGTAAGCCGAAATGTTACGTAAAGATAAAGAAAAATCCTGAAATGATATTAATCCAGAATCACCAACGCCATTGACTTGTGCGAGAACGTCAGCTTGACAACATCGGCCGAAGCCCGGTTGAGGGTTGCCTGCCACCAGTTGTCGAAAACCACTCCACTGGTCTGCCATACCAATCCCTCGGACTTGATATTCAAAGAATTATCAGGGCTGAATATGGACACGGCCCTGCCTTCGCCGACGAAAAGCTCGCAGGAGTCCGTCAATGCGAAAGCCGTTGAATAGTCGGACACCGCATCGACATATATTCTGTCTTCATCAGGATTACCGCTGGCTCCGTAAAGCCGGGCATATTCCATAATCTGTCCAAGGTTGCCGAGGGTGTGGGCCTCACGCTTGCCTGTAGCACCGAGAATGTGCACGGTCTTGACTTCCGGCCAATGCTCCAGCAGGTAGCGGAACGCCTTGGTCTGGTCGTTTGTCTCCTGCTCTTCTTCTCTTATGGCGATGCGGGAATATTCCTTGAGATGCTTTGGCGAGATGGAATCCATATCCCCGATGATCGCATCCGGTTCCCGGCGGTCTTTGAATATCTTGTCCCGGTGCCGGAGAAACGTGTCCAACGCCCTGTCGCAGCAGATTATCACATCCGCCCGGCGGAGAAGTTCGCGGGGATATTCCTTTTTAGGAAAGTCGCCGCATTCGAGGATGACCGCTTCCATTATGCCTTTGTTTTGGCGATTTCGGCCTTGGAGGTGCCGGCGGTAGTGGTGTAGAGTTCCGGCTCGCGGAATCCGGCGAGGAAGGCCTTGATGTCCATCCGCTTCTTGCCGGCTATCTGCACGTCCTTCAGGGAGATGGCTCCGTCGGCGGTGGTGATGTAGAGGTAGGTCTTGCCGTCGGTGAGGATTCGGCCCGGAATGGTTCCTTCGACAGGCTCATCGACCTTTTCGGCCGTGAAGATCTTCAACTGGGCCGGAGCGCTACCTTCCTTGACGAGTTCGGTGAACGCTGCCGGATAAGGACTCAAACCACGTATGAGATTGTAGATCTGTTTGGTGGAATCGTTCCAGTCAATGTGACACAACTCGCGCGAAAGCTTCGGTGCCGGCTTCAATACCTCGGAACCCTGTATGAAACTTCTCTGGACACGCGTGTCCACATTGCGCTCGATTATGCCCTGAGTCGTCTGTACAACCAATTCCGCGCCGATCTCCATCAGTTTGTCGTGCACATCCCCGGCGGTGTCGGTGTCTGAAATATTGATACCCTGACGCAGGATGATCCCTCCCGTGTCAATGTCCTTGTCGATCATGAACGTCGTCGCGCCGGTTCTGGTCTCTCCGTTGATCACGGCCCAGTTGATAGGGGCCGCTCCACGGTACTGTGGCAGAAGCGCCGCGTGCAGATTGAACGTGCCAAGCTTAGGCATTCCCCATACCTCTTCCGGCAACATCCTGAAAGCCACCACGATGAAGAGATCGGCCTTCATGGCCTTGAGCTGCTTCAGGAACTCCGGATCCTTCAGTTTCACAGGCTGCAGAACCGGAATACCGTGCTCGACAGCGAACTTCTTGACCGCGCTTTCGTTGACTTTCTGTCCCCGGCCACTCGGCTTGTCAGCCACTGTGACCACACCTACAATATTGTATTTCCGCTCCAGGAGTGCCTGAAGTGGCGCCACCGCGAAATCCGGTGTGCCCATATAGACGATTCTCGTCTTCTTGAATATTCCTGCCAACATACTCTTAGCTTTTCTCCACCAATTCTTTATGCTGTCCATGTTTGAGATGTCCGTGTCGTGGATGGCTTTCCATGTCAGGAACAACCCGATAGGCAACAGGATCAACGCGGACGCGAAGGCTCCCGTGGCCGTGCTGATGCTTCCGTCCCTCGCCAGCTTGACTCCGGTGATGTCCACGATCCAGTAGAGGACGAAGAACAGTAGCGAGACGATCGCGGAGACTCCGATTCCTCCTTTTCTTATCAACGCTCCGAGAGGGGCTCCGATGAAGAACATGATGAAGCATGCCAGAGCCTGACCATAGCGTCTCTGGAATTCAAGGGCTGTCCAACGCAGACGGACTGTGTAGTCAAACGCACCGAATTCATAGCTTTCCAGATTTGACCTGAGCTGCCTGGCGTTGTCCGCCGCTTTCTCAAGCGCCTGTGCCGTCGCCTTTTCGTCTTTGAAACTCAGGAACTCCGGGTCGCTGAAATTCCTGGTGATTCCGCACGATGATGTGTCAAGCTGCTTGTTCTGTGTGAAGATGTAGGAAGCCGCCGTGCTGAAGATCTGTTGCGCTTTCGCGCTGTCCCTCATAGCCATGAGCGAGTCCCTCTGCGTCCTGAGTTTCTCCAGCGGCAGAGCCTTGACCTGATCCCCGTACCTTGCGCTGTCCGACTTCTGGAACGCATAGTTCTGAAGCGCTATGACCATTTCCTGTCTGCTGAAGTCTATCTTTTGCAGTTGCAGGGAGGTGTCTCGGTAGTTCTTCTCGTTGGTCTCCTGATAGTTGGTGCCGTTGTACATCCGGAATGTCAGGTAGGACTTATCCTTGGACATCTTCATTATCGCCGAATCGGCCAACGTAAGACGTGTGTTGCCCTTCCCGTGATGGTCGTAGAGCATCACATCTTTCATCATCCCAGTCTTGTCGTTGCGGCTTCCGACCCGGAGGACATATCCCTCGACTCCATCGTAGAATGTTCCGGAAGGGATCTTGATCTCTTCCTTGGTCTTGCCGATGTCATCCCTCAGCGTGAAGATCTCGTTGTAGGAGACCGGTACAAGATTGTTGATGACGAAGAAAGTGCCGATGCTGATGAAGAACGAGGCGATGAGAATCGGCAGCATCACCCTGAGAACCGACACTCCGGCCGCTTTCAGGGCGATGAGCTCGTTGTTCTCGCCCATATTCCCGATGGTCATCATCGAGGCGAGCAGTGTGGCCAGCGGCAGCGCCAGCGGCAGCACGGTGCAGCTTCCCCAGAAGAGGAACTCCGCCACGATGCCGAGGCTCAGACCCTTACCGACCAGCTCGTCGATGTAAACCCACAGGAACTGCATCATAAGGATGAAGATGACCACAAGCAGGATCATAAAGAATGGTCCTATGAATGAGGTCAGTATGAATCTGTCAATCTTCTTCATCCCCGAAGCTTTGTTTTATGAATATACCAATGAATATGCCCGTGTCTATGCCGTGATGATCTCCACCATCTTGTCCAGCGCGGCCTGGAGTCCGTCGATATTCCTTCCTCCCGCCGTGGCGAGAACAGGCTGTCCGCCGCCACCGCCCTGGATGAACTTGGCTGCCTCACGGATGTCCTTCGCGGCGTTGTGACCCGCAGCCACAAGGTCGTTGGAGTACATCAGGGCAAGTTGTGGTTTGCCGTCGTGGCTGAATGCCGCGGCAAGGGCGAAATTCTCCACCTCCTTCTGGAGAATCGAGGCCGCTTCCCTGAACATTGCCGGATCGACATCCCTGCTGAACTTAACAACTTTTATTCCATTGATTTCTTCTGCGTTCTCGGAAATCACTTTGGCGAACGAGGCGGCCTTCTCTTTGGCATATTCCTCGATCTTCTTCTTCGCGTCTGAGTTTTCGCTTATGAGCTTGGCCACGGCGGCGGCCACGTCAGGAGCATTGTTGAACATCGTGCGGATGCCCTTGAGGGTGTCGGTGAGGGTGTCGAGGATGTTCTCCGCGGCCTCTCCGGTCACGGCCTCGATCCTGCGCACGCCGGCGGCGATGGCGGATTCTGAGACGATCTTGAAGAAACCGATTCTGCCGGTTGATTTGGCGTGGGTTCCGCCGCAGAGCTCGATGGAGTCACCGAACTTGATGACACGCACCTTGTCACCGTATTTCTCGCCGAAGAGAGCGATGGCTCCCATCGCCTTGGCCTCGTCCATCGTTGCGTCCCTCTTTTCCTCCAGATGGTAGTCCGCGCGGATGAGCTGGTTGACCCTGTGCTCAACTTGCCTGAGTTCCTCGTCGGTAACCTTGGCGAAGTGTGAGAAGTCGAAACGGAAATAGTCCGGGCCGACGAACGATCCCTTCTGCTCGATGTGTGTGCCGAGCGCTTCACGAAGAGCGAAATCCAGAAGGTGGGTCGCCGTGTGGTTGGCTGTGATCTTAAGTCTGCGCTCCACGTCAACCTTCAGGGTGAAGGTTTCCTCGCAGTCCGCCGGAATCCTCTCGGCGATGTGGATCGTAAGGTTGTTCTCTTTGATTGTGTTGAGGATCTTGACTTCCTCGCCGCTCTCTGAGACGATGACTCCGGTGTCGCCGACCTGTCCGCCCATCTCTGCGTAGAACGGTGTGCGGTCGAAGACCAGCTGGAACATAGTCTTGTTCTTCTGCTTCACGGTGCGCTGCTTGAGAAGCTTCACGCCATCAAGCTCGAAGTTGTCGTAGCCGAGGAATGCCTCTTCCTCACCGTCGTTGTAGATAGTCCAGTCCCCGAACTCGTTGGCCGTGGCGTTGCGCGCCCTGTCCTTCTGCTTCTGGAGCTCCTTGCCGAATCCCTCCATATCAACCGTGTAGCCTTTCTCCGAGGCGATCAGCTCGGTCAGGTCGATCGGGAATCCGTAGGTGTCGTAGAGGATGAAAGCGTCCTCTCCAGGGATTGTCTTCGTGGCGGCGTTCTTGGCGATGTGGTCGTCCATAAGTCTGATTCCGCGGTCGAGAGTCCTCAGGAAGGATATCTCCTCCTCACGGATCACGCTCTCGATCAGCTTCTGCTGTTTGGCGATCTCAGGATAGGCCTCTCCCATATCCGCCACAAGCTGAGGAACCAGCGAGCAGAGGAACGGCTCGTCGAATCCGAGGAACGTGTAGCCGTAGCGCACGGCGCGGCGCAGGATCCTTCGGATCACATAGCCGGCCTTGACATTGGACGGCAGCTGGCCGTCGGCGATGGAGAAAGCGATGGCCCTGATGTGGTCGGCGATGACTCTCATAGCCACCTCCGTCTTCTCGCTCTCGTGGTATCTGTGGCCGGAAAGTTCCTCGATCTTATGGATCATTCCGGAGAACACATCAGTGTCGTAGTTGCTGGTCTTGCCCTGAAGCACCATACAGAGCCTCTCGAAGCCCATTCCTGTGTCGATGTTCTTGGCCGGGAGCGGTTCAAGGGATCCGTCAGCCTTGCGGTTGTACTGCATGAACACGAGGTTCCAGATCTCGATGACCTGGTCGTTGTCGGTGTTCACGAGATCCTTTCCAGGAATCTTGGCGATCTCCTCGTCCGGACGCAGGTCGATGTGGATCTCGCTGCAAGGTCCGCAAGGACCCGTGTCACCCATCTCCCAGAAGTTGTCGTGCTTGTTGCCAAGGATGATGTGGTCCGCAGGCATCAGCTTCATCCACGCCTGCCTTGCCTCCTCGTCAAGAGCGGTCCCGTCTTCCGCGGAGCCCTCGAACACAGTCGCGTAGAGCTTCGACTTGTCGATCTTATAGACCTCGGTCAGCAGTTCCCAGGCCCAGCTGATAGCCTCGGCCTTGAAATAGTCCCCGAAGCTCCAGTTGCCCAGCATCTCGAACATCGTGTGATGCCTTCCGTCATGCCCCACGGCCTCAAGGTCATTGTGCTTTCCGCTGACTCTCAGACATTTCTGCGAATCGGTAGCCCTTTTCATCTTAGGCATTGAGTTGCCGAGGAATATGTCCTTGAACTGGTTCATTCCGGCGTTCGTGAACATCAACGTCGGGTCGTTCTTGATCACCATCGGGGCGGACGGCACAATCGTGTGTCCCTTGGATGCGAAGAAGTCCAAAAATTGCTGTCGAATCTCTTTAGCGGTGTACATATCTAAAAATCAATTAATTCGTGAATATATTCCCGTTTCCTCCCGGAATTTTCTTTCAAAAAGGCACGGAATTGGCAAAATTATAACATTTTTCGGGATATATCGCAAAAAAGGGTATATTTGTAAGTTATGGGAAAGTATATTCTCAATCCGGAGACCTTGTTATATGAGATAAAGGAGGTGTCCTTGAAGTCGAAAGTCTTCAAGGGGTTGCTGCTGTTCGCCGGCAGTGTGGCGATGGCGGTCCTCTATCTCTGGCTGTTCACTTCGGTCCTTGGCTATGATCTGCCTAAGACGGCGTTTCTGAAAGCGGAGCATGCCCGTTGGGACGCCAAGGTCGATCTCATGAACACCAAACTGGACCGTTACGAGGAGGCTCTGGAGGCTTTGAAGGTGAGGGATGATGACATCTACAGATCCATATTCGGAATGAATGAGATTCCCGCCGGGGTCCGTGACGCGGGAATAGGCGGTGTGGACCGGTACTCGTTCCTGAACGGTCTTGAACCAGATGACAGGCTGAAGAACACGGCCCTTAGGATTGACAGGCTGACCAGAAGAACCTACGTCCAGAGCAAGTCATTTGATGAGGTGGCCGCTGTCTCAAAGACGGCCGGAGACATGGCCTCATGCATTCCGGCGATCCCTCCGATTGTCCCTGATCCGTCCAAGTACAGGCTTTCCAGCCAGTTCGGTTACAGGTCGGACCCGTTCACAGGGGGCGTCAGGATGCACACAGGACTTGATTTCGCGATGAAGATCGGCAATCCGGTCTATGCTACGGGTGACGGGGTTGTGGAAGCCGTGAAGTTCGAGTTCTTCGGCTACGGCAACTCCATCACGATCGATCATGGATTCGGCTACAAGACGATTTATGCTCATCTCAATTCCGTCAAGGTGATCGAGGGCATGAAGGTCAAGAGGGGGGATTGCATCGCCGAGAGCGGTAAGTCCGGACGGTCAAGCGGCCCGCACCTCCACTACGAGGTCGTCTATAAAGGGCAGAAAGTCAACCCGGCGAACTATCTGGACCTGTCGATGTCCGCGCAGGAATATTCAGCGATGGTGCGGATGAGGGAGAATGAGTCAGGGAAGCCGTCTTCCGCCGCGCGCCGAGGGTTTAGTGTCAGACGTCGTTAGAAGAGGGGTAGGAATATGGGAGCGAAGTATGAGTTTGACAAGACGCGGATGGAGTTCCGCAAGGTCACGCACTCAGTGTGGACGGTCTTGGGCAAGGCGGTGAAGTATTTCCTTGTGACCGCGTCGCTGGCGGTTGTCTATTATGTAGTGTTCTCTTTTGTGATCAACACTGATTCCGAGCGTAAACTCAAGAGGGAGAACCAGATGTACCGTCAGATGTACAAGAGCCTCTCCGCCCGGGAGGAACTTGTCGGTGATGTCCTGGACGGGCTGCGTGTCAAGGATAACGAAATTTATCATAGGTTGTTCAATTCCGACGCGCCAGATCTCGGAAGCATTTATTCGGACGGCTTGCTGTCCGACGTGGACACGATACCTGACGGGCTGATTGTTGAATATTCCAGGGTGAGACTGGACACGTTGTCAAGGATTTCGGACAGGGTGGAAGCTAATTTCAGACGGATCATGGAGGCCCTTTCTGACCGTAAGGCTGACCTTCCGCCTATGACCAATCCTTTGGCTGGATTCTCTTACGCAAGGACGGGAGCGTCTGTCGGTGACAGGATCAATCCTTTTTATAAGGTGAAGGTTTTCCATGGCGGACTGGATCTGATCTCACAGCAGGGAGAGTCCGTGGTCGCCGCCGCCGATGGGGTTGTCAAAGAGGTCACGCATTCCACAAAAGGTCTCGGGAACGTGGTTACGATCGACCACGGCAACGGCTACTGGACCCTTTACGGTCACTCACAGTATATGAGCGTAACACAGGGTCAGCACGTCAACAAGGGCGACGTTCTGGGTATTGTCGGCTCAACAGGATATTCAACTGGCGACCACCTGCACTTTGAGGTGCGATTGAACGGCGTGGCTCAGAATCCGTCAAATTATGTATAAACAGGCAATGCCGAAAGGTCTTGCCCCACAACCAAAGGAGTCTTTTATTTCATGAACAGGCTTTACAGCTTAAAACGCATTCTCACTTTCATTATCGCATTCGCTGTTACCGCTGGTATTGCAGGAAGCAGCTACAATTCGTCTTTGAAGATAACCTCAGCGGACACTGAAAGCTCGCAGGGGGAGGACTATAGCTATACTGACTCTGTGGCTGACGGAGGTCAGCAAAGCGATGAACAAACAGAAAATGACGATAATTCTCAGGAGGAGTCAACAGGTTTTGACATCACACAGTATGCAGAACAGCTAAGAGAGCTATCAAAAAAGCAGACGGAAATAAACGAACAGCTCGACCAATATGATGAGGACATTGAGAAAAGCGAGAAAAAGCAGAAGCTTCTGAAAGAAAAGATAGATTCTATAAATGACGAGATAGACGTTCTCAACTCTTACATGACCGCACTGGAGCTTCAGATAAACACCAATCAGCGAAATATCGATAAGAAGCAGGCTGAGATAAACAAGGGTATAGAGGACTTTAAACAAAGATTAAGGGCAATGTATATCGCAGGGTCGGACAGCTACACCACAATGCTTTTGGAATCAGACAGCTTTTATGACATACTCATGAGATTAGAGCTTATAAAGCGTGTGGCACACCATGATGACACTATCATTGATAACCTTATAAAACTCAAAACTGAATATGAGGATATGCAAAAGACCCTTGACAAGCAGAAAGCCGAGTATGACGCTCAGTACACACAGTATACACAGCAGAAAGATATGCTCAGTCAGCTTTACCGCTCCAGTACAAAAACACAGCAGGAGCTTAAAGCTAAGCAGAAAAAGCTCAGAGAGCAGAACGAAGCCTATGAGGCGGAGCGTGAGCAGTTTGAGGGCAGCCTTTCTGGCATACTGAAATCGTCAGGCTCAGGCGGAACAGCAAGAGATAACGAAGTTTCCGCCACAATGGCACTTGCAGATGTGAAGCTTGAGGAGCTTCACAAGGAGATAAATGACCGCCTTGACAAGGGCGAAAAGCTTGGCGATACCGAGCCTGATTACTACTTCGCATG
>OHHE01000490.1_pt1 | contig 9803 bp, 7 predicted proteins | sample 1567971 | NCBI WGS metagenome assembly OHHE01 (sample SAMEA3879508, study PRJEB24766) | human gut metagenome | biome: human-associated habitat; feature: feces | place: USA | collected 1985/1987 | reverse complement strand
AGTCATTTTAAATGGATACTTTCTGCTGTCAATTAGTATTTTTTAGTCTGTGTATTTGGTTATTGAAAGATTAAACACTAATTTTGCAACCTCTTTGGTGAAAAACAGAAAGAAGTAATAATTAAATAAATAAAGTTCAGAATGAATATTTCATTGCAAAACGTTGACAAAGTGAGTGCATTGCTTACTTTAAAACTGGAAAAAGCTGATTATCAGGCAAGAGTAGAAAAGACACTGAAGACTTACCGTCAGAAAGCTAATATTCTGGGATTCCGTCCGGGTATGGTGCCTATGAGTTTGATTAAAAAACAATTTGGCAAGTCTGTCCTTGTAGAAGAGGTTGATAAAATGATGCAGGAAAAGGTAAACGAATATATCCGCGACAACAAAGTGAATATGTTGGGTATGCCGTTGCCTAATGAAGAAAAGATGAAACCTATCGATTTCGATACGCAAGAAGATTTTGAATTTGTGTTCGACATCGCTTTGGCTCCTGAATTTACAGCTGAAATCTCAGCTGCGGATACAGTGGATTACTATACTATCGAAGTTTCAGACGAACTGATAGAACAGCAGGTTAAAATGTATACTCAGCGTGCTGCAAAATATGATAAGGTAGAGCAGTATGAAGACAAAGACATGATTAAAGGTCTGTTGGCTGAATTGGATAAAAATGGAAATACTAAAGAAGGCGGTATTCAGGTAGAAGGTGCGGTAATGATGCCGGCTTATATGAAGAATGATGAGCAAAAGACTATATTTAACGGTGCTAAAGTAAATGATGTGCTGGTATTTAATCCTGCTGTAGCATTTGATAATAATGAAGCTGAACTTTCTTCTTTATTGAAGATAAAGAAAGAGGAAGTTGCCGGTGTGAAAGGTAACTTCAGCTTCCAGGTGGAAGAGATCACCCGTATGGTTCCCGCTGAGTTGAACCAGGAATTGTTCGACAATGTATTTGGCGAAGGCACTGTAAGCAGTGAGGAAGAATTCCGCGCTAAGATCAAAGAAGGAATTGCAAAGCAGTTCGAATCAGATAGCGATTATAAATTCTTGATCGATGTTCGTGAATATTTGGTTAATAAGATTGGTAAGTTGGAATTCCCCGATGCGTTACTGAAGCGTATCATGTTGCTGAATAATGAAGAGAAGGGTGAAGCTTTTGTCGCTGAAAACTATGACAAGAGTATCGAAGAACTGACTTGGCATCTGATTAAAGAGCAATTGCTCAAGAATAATGAGATTAAAGTGGAACAAGCCGATGTGATGAATATGGCCAAGGAAGCAACTCGCATTCAGTTTGCTCAATACGGAATGTTGAATATCCCTGAAGAAGTTCTAGAGAACTATGCAAAAGAAATGTTGAAGAAGCAGGAATCTGTAGAAGGTTTGGTAAACCGTGCTGCTGAAAGCAAACTTTCTGCCGCATTGAAAGCTAAGGCTACTTTAAACCACAAAACGGTTTCTATGGAAGAATTCAACAAAATGTTTGAATAATAACTTAGTAAGTCGAAGTAAGTGATTGCTAAAACTTTCTAAAAAAGGGGTTTTTGACCATAAATTTTCGTTATAGATAAGAGTATTGGATACGTTAACCGTATTTTTTTGTACTTTTGTTTGTTTGAAAAATAGAGGTTGAAAACCCTTTTTTGTTACTAATAACTAAACCATTAGATTATGGATGATTTTAGAAAATTTGCTACCAAGCATTTGGGGATGAACAGTATGGTGCTGGATGATGTCATCAAGTCGCAAGGATATCTGAATCCTTACATTTTGGAGGAGCGTCAGTTGAATGTGACTCAGTTGGATGTGTTTTCCCGACTGATGATGGACAGAATTATTTTTCTGGGTACACAGATTGATGATTATACAGCCAATACACTCCAGGCGCAGCTTTTATATTTGGACTCAGTAGAGTCTGGTAAAGATATATCTATTTATATCAATTCTCCCGGAGGATCTGTTTACGCCGGATTAGGTATTTATGATACCATGCAGTTCATTAATAGTGATGTTGCCACGATCTGTACAGGTATGGCCGCTTCGATGGCAGCCGTGCTGTTGGTTGCGGGAACAGAAGGTAAACGTTCTGCGTTGACTCATTCACGTGTGATGATTCATCAGCCGATGGGAGGCGCGCAAGGACAAGCTTCGGATATTGAGATCACGGCCCGTGAAATCCAAAAGTTGAAGAAAGAACTGTATACCATTATTGCAGACCACTCTGGTATGATTGATGAGGTGCTGTCACGCAAACCGGCTGCTCTATAATGTATTTATTTCCATTCGATAAGAATAACAGTACTAAAAACAACCCAGGTTTCCGCTATCATTTCATGCAGGCTTCTTTCTTAAAGACGCATTAGGAAACTTGGATATTTAAAGGAATAAACATTGGAAGATAATAAAACACCTAGAAACAGTAGAAGGAAATGTAGTTTCTGCGGACGTTCGGAAAATGAAGTCGGATTTCTGATAACCGGAATGAACGGCTGCATTTGTGACAGTTGCTCGGAGCAGGCATATGAAATTATGCAGGAAGCCATGCATCAAAAAAAAGGTGCACCGGGTGAGTTGAACTTGAAGGAACTTCCGAAGCCAAAGGAAATCAAGGAATTTCTTGACCAATACATTATTGGTCAGGATGACGCCAAACGCTATCTTTCCGTTGCCGTTTACAATCATTACAAGCGTCTGCTCCAAAAAGTGGATAAGGATGATATAGAGATTGAAAAGTCCAATATCATTATGGTAGGTAGTACGGGAACGGGAAAAACCTTGCTGGCACGCACTATTGCCAAATTATTGCATGTGCCGTTTACCATTGTTGACGCCACCGTGCTGACAGAGGCCGGATATGTGGGTGAAGATATTGAGAGTCTTTTAACCCGTCTGCTTCAAGTAGCGGATTATAATGTGGCGGAAGCTGAAAGAGGCATCGTATTTATTGATGAGATTGACAAGATTGCCCGTAAAGGAGATAACCCCTCCATTACTCGTGATGTAAGTGGTGAAGGTGTACAACAAGGTCTGTTGAAACTGCTGGAAGGATCTATCGTGAATGTGCCACCTCAGGGAGGACGTAAACACCCCGACCAGAAAATGATTCCGGTCAATACGAAAAACATTCTGTTTATTTGTGGTGGGGCATTTGATGGTATTGAACGCAAAATTGCGCAACGTTTGAATACGCATGTGGTAGGTTATAGCGCGGCAAAGGACGTGGTGAAGATAGATCGCGGCAACTTGATGCAATATATTGCCCCTCAGGATTTGAAATCATTCGGGCTGATTCCTGAAATCATAGGCCGTCTGCCCATCTTGACTTATCTGAATCCGTTGGATAGAACCGCTTTGCGCAATATCTTGACGGAACCGAAGAATTCCATTATCAAACAGTATGTTAAATTATTTGAGATGGATGGGGTCAAGCTGGAGTTTCAACCCGAAGTATTCGAGTATATTGTAGACAAAGCTATTGAGTATAAGTTAGGAGCACGCGGATTACGTTCCATTGTGGAAACGATCATGATGGACGTTATGTTTGAAATTCCCTCTCAGAAAGCGAAAAAGTACGAAGTGACACTTGATTTTGCAAAACAGCAGATGGGAAAGGCAAATATTTCGCGAATGCAAACAGCTTAGTATCAAGATATAAAGGGAGAGAGAAAGAAAAAATGCAATTCTTCTGAAAAATATTACCCGAAATATTCGTGTAATTTGAGAACTTGTTTATAACTTTGTTAGGCAACAAAAGATGTAAAACAAGAAATCGGGAAAACCGTGAAAAACTATTGATACAATGACGGAGAATATAAATTTAACGGACGCATTAAAAAAGTATTTTGGATTTGATACTTTCAAAGGTAATCAGGAAGCGATTATCCGTAATCTGCTTGCCGGAAATGATACATTTGTTTTGATGCCTACGGGCGGTGGTAAATCGTTATGCTATCAGTTGCCATCCCTTATCATGGATGGAACAGCAATCGTTATATCTCCTTTAATTGCATTGATGAAGAACCAGGTGGATGCCATGCGTAATTTCAGTGAGGAAGACGGAGTAGCACACTTTATAAATTCGTCATTGAACAAATCGGCTATAGACCAGGTTAAATCGGATATCCTGAGCGGCAAAACCAAATTGCTCTACGTAGCTCCCGAATCCTTGACAAAGGAGGAGAATGTAGATTTCCTGAAAGGAGTGAAGATCTCATTTTATGCGGTGGATGAAGCACACTGTATTTCGGAATGGGGGCATGACTTCCGTCCGGAGTACCGTCGCATCCGTCCTATTATTAATGAAATAGGAAAGGCGCCGGTGATTGCCCTTACTGCTACTGCAACTCCGAAAGTGCGTATGGATATTCAAAAAAATTTGGGTATGCAGGATGCGCAGGAGTTCAAGTCCTCTTTCAATCGCCCGAACCTGTATTACGAAGTGCGCTCGAAGACAAATAATATTGACAGGGATATTATCAAGTTTATCAAGGCTAATCCTGGTAAATCAGGTATTATCTACTGTTTGAGCCGTAAGAAGGTGGAAGAATTGGCCGAAGTGCTTCAAGCTAACGGAATCAATGCGCGTGCTTATCATGCCGGTATGGATTCTGCTACACGCACAGCCAATCAAGACGGGTTCCTGAAAGAGGATATAGATGTGATTGTAGCTACCATCGCTTTTGGAATGGGAATTGATAAGCCCGATGTGCGCTTTGTGATACATTATGATATTCCGAAAAGTCTGGAAGGTTATTATCAGGAAACGGGGAGAGCCGGTCGTGACGGAGGGGAAGGTCAGTGTATTACGTTCTATTCCAACAAGGACTTGCAGAAGCTGGAGAAGTTTATGCAGGGAAAGCCCGTGGCAGAGCAGGAAATCGGTAAACAGTTGCTGTTGGAAACAGCTGCATACGCAGAGTCTTCTATATGCCGTCGTAAATCATTGTTACATTATTTTGGGGAAGAATATACAGAGGAGAATTGTGGAAATTGTGATAACTGTTTAAATCCTAAAAAGCAAGTGGAGGCTCAGGATTCATTATGCGCTGTGATTGAAGCAATCATAGCAGTGAAAGAAAACTTTAAAGCAGATTATATAATTGATATTCTTTTGGGTAAGGAAACGTCAGAAGTACTTGCTCATAAACATGAAGAACTGGAAGTATTCGGTTCAGGCATGGGAGAAGAAGAAAAAATGTGGAATGCTGTCATCCGTCAGGCTTTGATAGCGGGTTATTTAAGTAAAGACGTAGAGAATTACGGTCTGTTGAAGGTTACCCCCGAAGGACATAAATTCTTGAAAAAACCGAAATCCTTCAAGATTGTTGAAGACAATGATTTTGAGGAGGAGGAAGAAGAAACTCCGGTTCGGGGAGGTGCCTCTTGTGCAGTAGACCCCGTGCTTTACTCTATGTTGAAGGATTTGCGCAAGAAGCTGTCCAAGAAACTGGATGTGCCGCCGTATGTTATTTTCCAGGATCCTTCTTTGGAGGCGATGGCTACCATTTATCCGGTGACTTTGGAAGAATTGCAGAATATTCCGGGCGTAGGTGCCGGAAAGGCAAAACGTTATGGCCAGGAGTTCTGTGTATTGATAAAGAAGCATTGTGAGGAAAATGAAATAGAGCGTCCGGAGGATTTGCGTGTCCGTACGGTGGCCAATAAATCCAAACTGAAGGTATCCATCATTCAGGCTATTGACCGGAAGGTGGCCTTGGACGACATTGCAGTGTCAAAGGGGTTGGAGTTCGGTGAATTATTGGATGAAGTGGAGGCTATTGTTTATTCAGGAACCAAGCTGAATATTGATTACTTCCTGGAGGAAATTATGGATGAAGACCATTTGAACGATATTTATGATTACTTCAAGGAGTCTACAACAGACAAAATAGATGACGCGATGGATGAATTGGGTGATGACTATACGGAGGATGAAATCCGGTTGGTCCGCATCAAGTTTATTTCTGAAATGGCAAATTGATGCTTCTTTGATTGTTTTGATAATTAAGAAAGCCGGGCGACAGAGATGTTTGTCCGGCTTTTCATATGTTTTTATAGCATATTCTTGTTTCGGGAAAAAATATTCCGTTATATTTGCATAAACCTTAAATTTTGTATTATGAGAAATCTAATTTTATTTGTTGGATTATTCTTATCGGTTTCTTGTGTCAACCGGCATTCCATTCATCAGGACTATTTAAGAGAGGCTGAGGCGTATATGGAGAGACATCCTGATAGTGCTTTACTTTTTTTACAGCAATTTTCTGTCGATGATTGCAGAGACAGGGAGCAGAAAGCATACTACAACCTTTTGCTGACGCAGGCTTTGGATAAAACGTATCGTTCTATAACCGATGCTCCTATCACATCGGCTTTGGCATTCTATCGGCATAGTGAAGACTCATTGAAAAAAGCAAAAGCCTTCTTCTATCAGGGGAGGCAATATAGTGAGGCGAAAGAATATGACGCGGCTGTTCGTTGCTATCTGTGTGCGCTGACGGCTATGAAGCAACTGGATGAGCCTAAATACAAGGCCTTGTGCTATTCGCATCTAGGAAATGCCAATTTCAGACAAGGCTTGTATGCCAAGGGTTTGAGGTATTATAAAGATGCCGTCCGCACTTTTGAGGAAATAAAGGACAGTACCAATTATGCCATATCTTTATTGGATGCCGGATATAGTTTTTTATTGCTGGCAAAACTTGATAGTGCGGAACACTATACCCTGCAAGGATTACGAATGGCTGAGTTGATTGATTCAAAGGAGGAGAAGCAGACTGCTGTCCGTAATTTGGGCATTATCTATTCGGAGCGGAAAGAATATCAAAAAGCCTTGGGACTATTATTATCGGTAAAAGATAATATAGAGAAGGATGATTATTCTTATTTTTATTCTTTGTCTAACGTATATGTACAACAAGAACAATATGATTCCGCTATATATTATGCAGAATATATAATCAAGAATGATAGCGATTTGTATGGGCAGGCCAGTGCTTATCTTTCTTTGTATGAAGTGGCAAAAAAACGTGAGGATTGGAAGAAAGCTTTGGCTTATAGAGAGAAATATGACCTATATGCTGACAGTATACATGAGCATACGCAAACGGTGAAACTGGAAGAAATCCAGGTGAAATACAACAATCAAGAACTTGCCCACGAAAAGGAACTGCTTGCCATAAACAAGCAGCGCAATGAATGGCGGCTGGTGGGTGCTATATTGCTTGTCGTTCTGCTCTTGCTCTACCTCCTGTCGGTCTACAAGCGTGAGAGAGTGAAGAAAGAGCGGCGTATTCTGTTGCTGCAACAGCAGATACAGGAGAATGAAAACGTTTTGACCACCTTGCAGCACGATTATATCAAGCGGAATAAAGAGATAGAGGACCTGTCTTTCCGCTATGCGCAAAACAATGAAAGTCTGTCTGTGGAAAATGAGGTAATGAGGCGGCATCTGCTGGAATTGCAACAGAAGAATAAGGAAGAGAATCTCAAGTTGGCGGATAAAAATAAGATTTTGCTGGACGAACTGAAGAAATACAAGGATATAAAGACCGAGAGTGGAAGGCATTATGAAACCGTTACTTTCATTATTCAACTTTTAGATAATCCCGATACAGCTCATGCATTAACTCCAAAGGAATTGGATGCTATAGAGTATTTTGTCATCCGTTTGTTCGGTCCCATGTTTCAAAGCCGTGTCGAGGCTGTGGGTCTGAGTGCCACCGAACGGAAGTTGTGGTGCTTGTTACAGTTGGGCTTTCCTCATGCTTCAATTGCCACTTTTCTGTGCATAACTCCTCAATCTGTTTCAAGAGCCAAACTCAGAATGAAGAAAAAGATACAGGAATTTATGGCGAATGATGCGGATAAACTTTATTTGTGATGTATACTTGTTGATGTTCTTGTCTATATCAGTGGTCGGAACTAGATGAATTATGGCTTGTAATATATTGATATGCAGCTGTTTGTAAAATATGTATCAAGTCACTATTTGTCTATTTTGCTTTTTTTGTGGTTAATTGCATTATTCCTAATTTTGTTGATGTAAACCAAACGAATAATGTAGCTATGAAAAACAAATTAGTATTGTATTTATTGGTAAGCCTTGTTGCAAGTTGTATCTATCCTGTAACTGTATGGGCTAAGGTTAATGAGAGATTCTCTTTGAAAAATGAATCTGTATCAGAGCAAATACCATTAACAAAAAAAGTTAGTAGAAAAACAAGAAGTATTCTTATCCCTCCTTGTTCAGTTGCGTTGCTGGAATCTTCTTTAATTTTTTCCTTTCATTCCCTATCAGAGGATGCGGAAATCATCCTCTATAATAGTGCAAATAGTGAAATGTTGCGTATCCCCATATCTCGATATCAGCGAGGTAGTGAGATGAATATACCTATTGATTATTTGGAAATGGGGAGCTATACATTGGAAATTGTTACAGCATCCGGCGAACATTGGTATGGTTATTTTGAGTACGTAGCATCCGATACGCTCTCTTTATAATAAATGCTATCTTGTATGTTCATGGATTTTTGGTGCGAAATATATGAGTCTGTAAAAAGAAAGCCTTCACGTACTATTCTGACCGGTATAGGCATATCATGGGGGATTTTTATCCTGATAGTCTTGGTTGGAATAGGTTCAGGTTTTGAACGGGGAGTGTTCAAACTCTTCAATGGATTCTCTAAAAGCACGACTTATGTATATGCGTCAGAAACATCAATGGGATATAAAGGAGCGGCTAGTGGAAGAAAAATACAATTTCAAAAAGAAGATTTGAATATGTTGAAATCAAGAATACCCGAGATAACCCATCTGTCGCCCGAAACGGGGCGTTGGAACGCTGTCTATGCCGGCACGAAGAATGGCTGGTTTGAGGTGCGAGGGGTATATCCTGATTACTTCTTGATAAAATTGTTGGAGGTGGAGCATGGTAGAATGTTGAATGCCTTGGATATGAATGAAGCTCGAAAAGTGGTATTGATAGGTGAAAATGTGGCGGATATGCTTTTCAGAAAAGAAAATCCCATTGGCAAGTATATCCGTATGGGGCAGGAGATGTTCCGGGTGATTGGAACAATAAAGAATACGATGCTTAATTCGTATGAGGCAAGAGTCATTTATATGCCTTACTCGGTCTATGAACAAGTTGATGCCACTGCCGGGCGGTTTGGCACAGTTGTATTCTCTACAGTGAAAGGAGCCAAAATAAAGGAGGTGAATACCCATGTGCGGAATGTGATGGCCAGAAAATATCAATTTGCCCCAAGTGATGATAAAGTCTTTTACTTTAATAGCATGGAGGAACAGGTAAAGGCATTTACTGACTTGTTTGTCATGATTCGCAAGTTCCTGTGGTTTATGGGAATCAGCACTTTGGTCAGTGGCGTAATAGGAGTAGGCAATATCATGTATTCGTCGGCAAAGGAACGTACCCGTGAAATAGGTATCCGCAAGTCTGTAGGTGCCAAGGCACAGCAGATAAAGGCTATGTTTTTATGGGAATCCATAGCTCTTACTTCTTTAGCCGGATATGTAGGGTTGGTTTTGGGATGGGGGATACTGAAGGTTGTAGCACTCTTCATTTCAGAAGACACTCCGATGATGGAAAAACCGGGACTGGATTTTCCGACAGCTGTTGCCGCCATATTTATCTTAGTGATAGCGGGAACATTGGCCGGACTGAAGCCGGCGATATATGCGGCGGAACTGAACCCTATAGAAGCTCTAAAAGAAGAAAATTGAAATGAAAGTAGTAAGAACTGTTATATTATCCTTGATCCTGGTATTCTTGGCAT
>OHHE01000482.1_pt1 | contig 9831 bp, 6 predicted proteins | sample 1567971 | NCBI WGS metagenome assembly OHHE01 (sample SAMEA3879508, study PRJEB24766) | human gut metagenome | biome: human-associated habitat; feature: feces | place: USA | collected 1985/1987 | reverse complement strand
TACAAAAAAGATGAAGACGTCTGATAAAAAGAACAAGACGTTTCATTCCAAAGATCTATATCTTTCAATCTTTAGTTTAAGTCTTTCCGGCTCTACCGGTTTATCCTTCTCCTCCGAAAGGGAAGGATGCTGGATGTAACGGCAAAACTTGGTAAAGGATTTCGTGGAACTTGCTGCAAGATCCGACAGAACTTGTATCAAGATTCTAAATACTTTGGCAAGGAAAGTCGCAGTTTCGAGGCTGTACAAGCTTACCGTGTTTATTGCACAAGCCTGCTTTGTCCACCGGACAGGGCAGGCTTGTACCATGGAACAAGGTGGATAAAGTGGTGGCTGCAGGCATTTTTCTTGCATAAAATAATGTATTGCCATCACCTCTCACTCCCTATTCATAGGGAGTACAGGGAAAAGGTGACAGCAGTGGCAACAGAATTATAAAACTCTGTTGTAGGAAAGTGGGGCAATTGGAAACGACTCTTCTGTACAACACACGTTATCTTTTATTTTCTTTTTCCGGATAATGAGGTCCATAAAGCATGGTTTTCTCCTTGACCACCAATCGGCCGTCCTTCACGAACTCTTCACCGCGTTCACTTAAATGGCGAATCATTTCATTACGCATTTCCGTCAGCTGTTTCCTGTATTTTTTGTCATTGACGGCATTGTGCAATTCCTGAGGGTCTTGGGTCAAGTCGAATAACTCTTCGGTACCGGTATGGATACGCCATATATATTTTATTTTGCCGTCAGTCAGTGCACACCAATAGTTATCATCACTGTAACAGGTGGCATGCTCCAGATCCAGATACTTGCGCCAGTTTGTTTCCATGCCTTTGGCAAGCGGCAACAAGGAACGGCCGTCCATGTCAGTGGGGATGGTCACATCGGCTGCATCGAGGAAAGTGGGAAGAATATCACGCAACTCTACGGGAGCGTCTGTTTTTCCCGGTGTAACGTGGTTGGCAGAAGGCCATTTCACGATGTATGGCACATGAGTGGAGCCCTCGTATGGATAGGTCTTTCTCCAGTGATAATGGTCGCCCATCATATCGCCATGATCGGAAACGAAAACGATTAATGCGTCATTATACATATCCTTTTCTTTCAATGTTTGGATAATTCTGCCTATCTGTTCGTCAATGAAAGTGATGTTGGCATAATAATGACGTCTGGAATTGCGTGCATATTCATTGCCAAAATTACCGTATGGAGCGTCTTGTGCCGTTTCTTCAGGATTTAGTTTCTTGGCGTATTTGCCACACCAGTCTCCGATGGCAGGATCGGGTATTAGGGCATCCTTATACATGTCCAGATATCTTTGTGGTGGATCATACGGACTGTGCGGACGGGCAAAAGAAACTTTCAGAAATAACGGTTTGTTGGTCGGATCGTAGTTGCTGATAAGTTCACAGGCCATTTCTCCTGTCCAATAGGTAGGATGGAGGTTTTCGGGCAATTTATAGATACTTGCCGTATGGTCGTTCCAGCCTATGCCGGTGGCGTCAGGATTCTTTCCGGGGGCTTTTGTTTGGAACCATTGGCGGTAATCACTGGTGAAATTCTCGTCCTCCACGCGTCCGCTTTCATCTAGCAGAGTGCCTTCGAAACCATGTTTTATCCGTTGGGGATGCCAGTGCATTTTCCCGATTCCAAAAGTATAATAACCAGCGTCTTTTAGCATCTGTGGCATTTCGTATTTATATTCGGGAGATACTTTTCCATATCCCAACAAGCCATGATGCCAAGGAGAAAGTCCGGTCAGCAGACCTGCACGTGCCGGAGTGCTGCTTGGACAAGAAGAATAACCATTCATAAATAATGTTCCCTCGGCAGCTAGTGCGTCCAGGTTAGGGGAGATAACCGCATCGTTCCCCATACAGCCTATGGCATCAGCTCGCTGTTGGTCGGTCATTATCAGTATGATATGAGGATGTTTTTGTGCGTATGCAAAAGAGGAGCACACTCCGGCTGTGACAGCCAATGTGTATTTCAGGTTGATTAGAATATTCATGTTTATAGGTTTTTCATAATGTTATGTGCAAAGGTAGGAAATTTTTGGTAACCTTAAGCCATAAATGGTGATGGTTACAGTAGAAATACTTGAAATTGAAGTCTTGTTTTGTACATACGTATGGGTGACCTCATATATACTAATGGTAGAAAAGGCTATAAAAAAAGGCTTGTTCCATACAGAACAAGCCTTTTTTTATATGCATGTATCAGAGATTATTCACCCCAATTCATTGCTTCCATACGTTTGTAAGAAGCATAACGTTTCTTGGCCATTTCTTCGCAAGCAGCAAATAGATCTGCTGCTTCAGCAGGATACTGTTTCATTACAGAAGCAAAACGAACTTCGTTCTTCAAGAAATCCTGGAAACCTTCCCATTTCGGTTCTTTAGAGTCAAGCATGAATGGATTCTTGCCTTCTTCTTCCAAAGCGGGGTTAAAACGCCACAAGTGCCAGTAACCGCATTCTACAGCCTTAGCCTCTTCAGCCTGGCTCTTACCCATACCTGCCTTCAAACCGTGGTTGATACACGGAGCGTAAGCGATAACCAATGACGGACCGGGGTAAGCTTCTGCTTCACGAATAGCTTTCAAAGTCTGAGCTTGGTCAGCACCCATAGCAATCTGGGCAACATATACATAACCGTAAGTAGTAGCGATCATACCAAGGTCTTTCTTACGTACACGCTTACCTGAAGCGGCAAACTTAGCGATAGCACCCAGCGGAGTAGCCTTAGATGACTGACCACCGGTATTAGAGTAAACTTCAGTATCCAATACCAAAATATTTACATCTTCACCGGAAGCAATCACGTGGTCCAAACCACCGTAACCGATATCGTAAGAAGCACCGTCACCACCGATAATCCATTGGCTCTTCTTAACCAAATAGTTCTTGAATTCTGCAATGGTAGCGCAGTTCTTACATTTATCTTTAGCAGCTTCCACCATTGGAATGATCTTTTCGGCAGCAGCTTTGCTCTTGTCTGCATCGTCCTTACCGTCAATCCATTCCTGGAATGCTTCTTTGTATTCTGCCGGACAAGTATCACTGGCGATAGCATCCTTCATAGCAGCTTCGATACGTGCACGAAGTTTCTTGTCAGCCAAAGTCATACCTAAACCGAATTCGCAGAAATCTTCGAACAATGAGTTAGCCCAAGCAGGACCTTGACCCTTTTCGTTCTTAGTATAAGGAGTTGAAGGAACAGAACCGGAGTAGATAGAAGAACATCCGGTAGCGTTAGCAACCATTTCACGGTCACCGAATAACTGGGAAATCAGTTTCACATACGGAGTTTCACCACAACCTGAACAAGCTCCAGAGAATTCAAACAACGGAGTAGCGAACTGAGAGTTCTTCACATTGGCTTTGATATCTACCAAATGTTGTTTGCTCTTCACGTTCTTAGCGCAGTATTCCCAATTGGCTGCTTGAGACAACTGGCTTTCCAAATGTTTCATTGTAAGAGCCTTGCCTCCCTTCTTCGGATTGCCCGGACAAACATCGGCACAGTTACCACAACCCAGACAGTCAAGCACGTCAACCTGGATGCGGAATGTCATTCCGTCAAATTGTTTACCTACAGCTTTCAATGTCTCGAAGTCTGCACCCTTCTGTTCTTCAGCGTCAAGAACGAACGGACGGATGGAAGCATGAGGACAAACATATGCACACTTGTTACACTGGATACAGTTTTCAGCATTCCATTCAGGTACGAATGCAGCTACACCACGTTTTTCGTATTGAGCAGTACCTTGTTCCCAAGTACCGTCTTCGATGCCTTTGAATGCAGATACCGGCAACAAGTCACCATCCTGAGCGTTGATAGGACGAACTACTTCGTTGATGAATGCAGGGTCATTGTTAGCAGCAGGAGCTTCAACTTCCAGATTAGCCCAAGCCGGATCAACAGCCAATTGTTTGTATTCACCACCACGGTCTACGGCAGCATAGTTCTTGTTCACCACGTCTTCACCCTTCTTGCCATAAGACTTAACGATGAATTTCTTCATCTGTTCTACAGCCAAGTCAACAGGAATAACGCCTGTGATACGGAAGAATGCTGATTGCAGGATGGTATTGGTACGGTTGCCCAAACCGATTTCCTGAGCAATCTGAGTTGCATTGATGTAGTAAACAGTGATATTGTTCTGAGCGAAGTATTTCTTCACTTTGTTAGGCAGGTTCTTTGCCAGTTCTTCACCTTCCCAGATAGTGTTCAGCAAGAAAGAACCGTTCTTACGCAAACCACGGGTTACATCGTACATGTGCAGATAAGCCTGTACGTGGCAAGCTACGAAGTTCGGAGTATTTACCAAGTAAGTAGAACGGATAGGAGTATCACCGAAACGGAGGTGAGAGCAAGTGAAACCACCTGATTTCTTAGAGTCGTATGAGAAATAAGCCTGGCAGTGCTTGTCGGTGTTGTCACCAATAATCTTCACAGAGTTCTTGTTGGCACCTACAGTACCGTCAGCACCTAATCCGTAGAATTTAGCTTCGAACATACCTTCGCCGCCCAAAGCGATTTCTTCTTTTTGAGGGAGAGAAGTGAAAGTAACGTCGTCTACGATACCGATAGTGAAGTGGTTCTTCGGCATCGGCATAGCCAGGTTCTTGTAAACTGCGATGATTTGTGCAGGAGTGGTATCCTTGGAACCCAGACCGTAACGGCCGCCTACGATAACCGGAGCGTTTTCTACGCCGTAGAAGCAGTCTTTAACGTCAAGATACAAAGGTTCGCCGTTAGCACCCGGTTCTTTCGTACGGTCCAGTACGGCAATCTTCTTGGCAGTCTTGGGAACGGCGGCAAGGAAGTGCTTGGCAGAGAACGGACGATACAAGTGAACGGCAACCAAACCAACCTTTTCGCCATTGGCAACGAGGTGGTCGATAGCTTCGCGGGCAGCTTCCGTTACAGAACCCATGGCGATGATAACGCGTTCTGCATCTTCTGCACCGTAGTAATCGAACAAACCATACTTGCGGCCTGTGATTTTGGAAATCTCGTTCATGTATTCCTCAACGATAGCCGGAACTGCTTCATAGTAGTTGTTGCAAGATTCACGGTGTTGGAAGAAGTGGTCAGGATTTTCGGCCATACCACGGGCAACCGGGTTCATCGGGTTCAATGCACGTGCGCGGAATTCAGCCAAAGCTTCCTGGTCGATAAGCGGAGCGAGGTCTTCGTTCTCCAACATTTCAATCTTCTGGATTTCGTGAGAAGTACGGAAGCCGTCGAAGAAGTTCATAAACGGAACACGGGCCTTGATGGTGGCTAGGTGGGCAACACCTGCCAAGTCCATAACTTCTTGTACAGAACCTTCGGCCAACATGGCAAAACCAGTCTGGCGTGCAGACATAACGTCCTGGTGGTCACCGAAGATACACAGTGCATGGCTTGCCAATGTACGTGCTGATACGTGGAATACACAAGGCAGGAATTCACCGGCAATCTTGTACATGTTCGGGATCATCAGCAACAGACCTTGTGAAGCTGTGTAAGTAGTAGTCAGCGCACCGGCTTGCAGAGAGCCGTGGACGGCACCTGCAGCACCACCTTCTGACTGCATTTCCTGTACCAATACTGTTTCGCCGAAGATGTTCTTGCGACCTGCGGCAGCCCATTCGTCTACGTATTCAGCCATAGTAGACGACGGAGTGATGGGATAGATAGCAGCTACTTCAGAGAACATATACGAGATATGTGCTGCTGCCTGGTTACCATCACAAGTGATGAATTTCTTTTCTTTAGCCATATCGTTAACGTTATGTTAATATATTAGATTGTAGTCAAACCTTCGATGGTGATTCCTTCGGTTCCGGCCGAAATTCTCTTCACCAAGCCTTGCAGGACAGTACCCGGGCCGATCTCCATGAAGTAGTCCGCTCCGTCCGCGAGCATATTCCTGACAGACTGGGTCCATCTCACTGGTGAGGTGAGCTGGGCGAGCAGATTCTTCTTGATGGTCTGCGGGTCTGTGACGGCCTGTGCGCTGACGTTCTGGTAGATCGGGCAGATAGGTTCCACGATCCTGGTCTCCTCGATCGCCTTTCCGAGCTCGATGCGCGCCGGCTCCATAAGAGGGGAGTGGAACGCTCCGCTGACGGCGAGAGGAAGAGCCCTCTTCGCACCTTCGGCCTTGGCTTTCTCACAGGCCTGCTCCACGGCGGTCTTCTCGCCGGAGATCACGACCTGGCCTCCGCAGTTGTAGTTGGCCGGGATCACGATGCCCTCGCATGAGGAGCAGATCTCCTCGACCTTCTCGTCCGGCAGCCCGACGATGGCGGCCATCGTCCCAGGCACCTTCTCGCAGCAGATCTGCATCTGGGTTGCACGGATATAGACAAGACGAAGGGCATCCTCGAAACTGATGGCTTCCGCGGCGGCAAGTGCGGAAAATTCACCAAGAGAATGCCCAGCGACCATGTCAGGTCTGAATCCTTCGTAGCACTTCGCCAGAACGACGGAGTGCAGGAATATTGCCGGTTGTGTGACGCGTGTTGCCTTGAGGTCATCCGGCGTGCCCTCAAACATTATGTCAGTGATTCTGAATCCAAGGATGTCATTGGCCTTCTCAAGCAATTCCTTGCCTTTGGCGTTTCCGTCGTAAAGCTCTTTCGCCATACCTGGGAACTGTGAACCCTGACCGGGAAATACGTATGCTTTCTTCATAATACACAAATATAAGATTATTTATTGGATTATCCGAATATTAAAGGCTCTTTTATGGCCTTAAAAAACATATTTTTCCGCACAAAAAATATCTTTCCGCGAAAGATTTGCCAAAGATTTGTCAAAAATTCTTGTTTTGCCATTTATTTGTTATTTTCCTGTCTTTGACACTTTGATTTTAAGATATAAAGGCCCCAGAGCGCTGTAATGGCGATTCTGGGGCTTTTGCAATTATGCAAGTATGTAATGCATCAGTGGTGATTTCACGCCGACAGGCAGTCAGTCACGGCGGAACTCACTCCGCGCTGCTTCGTTCGGCCCTCCTACCGTCTCCTGCGTCCTCGCTATCGCGAGAACTTGTATCCGGCAGGCACCTCCCACTTTCCGAGGCCGTGGGCTGGCCACGTCCGCCGTGGCTGACCGCCTGCCGGCTACGCCTCGTCATTGTCCTTTTCATCCTTTGAAGTCTTGATGGAGGCTATGATGCTCTTCATGGCCTTCTTTGTGACTATCTGGGTGTCGGTTCTGAAGCCGGCTGAACCATGCAGGTGATTAGTGAGGTCGGTCCTTGTGTAGGTCGGGATGTATCCTTCTCCCGTTACTTTGAGAAAGTTCATGTCCTGTAGGGTTCCGATTATCTGGTCGGGGCTGAACTTCTCTCCGGCACGGTTGACCTTCTTCGCAAGGTACTTGTATATGATGAGCGCAAGGAAGCAGGTGAGGAAGTGTGCAGTAATGCGGTCGTCGCGTTGGAGGAAGACGGGACGAGCCTCGAATTCGGTTTTGGTAAGTCTGAAGCAGTCCTCGATTATCCAGCGCCCGCCATTCACTTTAATGATTTCCGGAGCGTCGTCCCAAAGGTCGGTGCAGATGCCGTAGAAGCCATCGAAACGGGATTCCTGATCAATCATCTCCTGATTGAGTGAGTAGCTGCTGTACTGGGCGACCTCGCCGTCAACGGTGCACTTCTCGCACTTGATGAAGCGCTTGGGGTCATTCTGGCTCTTGCCGAGTTTGCCGGCGGTGCCGTTTTTTATGCTCTGTTCGGCTCTCGCTATCTGTTTTCCTCGTATATGCTGCAGATAGTCGCGGTACTTGAACGAGAAGGTCACGATCAGTCTCTGCTCCAGTTCTTCACCCGTCTTGCTGAGTGTTGTCTTTATCCAGCGTTCCCGACAGAATAGCCTGTCCGCATATTCGTCAGGATTCAACTGGGTCAGGTCGTATTCCTCCTTTGACAGTGTTGGGCCATTCTTGGTGCTGAAGTCAACCAGTTTCCATCCTGTCGTCTGTGTGGCCCAGTCCTGCAGGTGGCCTTCAAGTTTCTTGAGCGACTGGACGGTAATGAAAGAGCGTTCTCCGACACTGTCGTGCTTCCTGTTGTCGTACGATGACAGGCCTCCGTCAGTGCAGACGACTACTTTTGACAACCCGAATCTCTCCTTGAGCTTCTCCTCCAAAGGCTTGAGTGTGGTGGTCTCGGCCGTGTTCCCGGGATTGACACAGAACGCAAGCGGAATGCCGTCCATGTCGGTAAACAGCCCCATCTGGACTATAGGGTTCGGCCTGTTCTCTTTTGAGTGACCGTATTGGCGGAGTCCGTTTTCCTCTTCCGATTCGAAGTAATAGTTGGTGCAGTCGTAATAGATGACTTTGTCGCGCCGCTCGCCAAGTTTTAGGCTGCGCCTGTATACGTCCGCCTGGATGTCGTCACTTTCCTCCGCGAGGATGGACAACGCCCTGTATACTTGATGGATGTCGACTTTCGGTTGCTCTATAAAGCGCTTTGCATCCTCAAGCGACGACAGCTTGGAGCCGGGATAAAGTATCCTTGTGAAGAGCAGCATCTGAAGTATCTCGTCCAGGTCATACTTGTTCCTGTGGCGCTTCTCTATCTTTCTGCACATCTTGTCCAGACCCAGTTCGTGATACACTTTCTGGAGAAAGAGATATCCGCCATTGTAACAGCGCTGGGCGTTCTTGTCAATGAGTGCGGCGGGATTGCACTCCAGTATTATCTTCTTCCTGTTCTCTTTTTCCTGGGCGGTGAGCTCGGCAACGTACTTTTTGGCTTCTCCGATGGGATCTTCTTCCCCGAAGCGCTTCTCCAGGTCCTCAAGAGTGCCGAGGCGCTCTACATATTTGGTGGAAGGCTTACCGTCTTCGTTGCGGTAACTCTTCTGAACATAGTAGACGGGCTGCTTGCCCATTGACAGAGTCTTTAGAATCATATCCGTAAAACCTAATAAGCATCACAAAGGCATTACAAAGATAGAAAATAAATTTGACAAAAAAAAGAGTTCTGAACGAACTCTATCAAATATTTTTAACTTTTTTTGGATTTTAAAGTGTCAAACTTCCGGGTCGAAATTTTCATTTCCTGAAGCTTGAGATGCCCATACCAGGCGAACGTCATGAAAATATTGGACGTAATAAGCAGCAAAACAGTGAGAATCGCTTTCATTTTCCTTGAATAAAATTATAAACCTTTATTTCAGTCGGCAAATGTAAACAAAATTTGCTATTCCTGCGTTAAATATCTAAATTAGCGAGCTAAACTAATTATGAAATGACACTTATTAAATCCATCTCCGGAATCAGAGGTACAATCGGAGGAAAACCTGGACAGGCATTGACACCTGTCGACATCGTAAAATTCGTCTATGCTTATTGCACAAAACTTCGCGAACGCAGACCTAAACCGGAAGGTGAAAGGTATACTGTCGTAGTCGGCAAAGATGCCAGACTTTCAGGCGAAATGGTGGAAAATGTAGTATGCGGCACACTTGTAGCGTGCGGCGTAGACGTCATCCGCGCAGGTTTCGCATCGACGCCTACCACCGAAATGGCAGTCATCCTGTCCGGCGCAGATGGAGGACTTATCCTTACGGCATCACACAACCCGAGACAATGGAACGCATTGAAACTTCTTAACGAGAAGGGCGAATTCCTCAATGCAGCTGAAGGTCAGGCGGTTCTCGAGTGCGCGGAAGCCGAGGATTTCGATTTCAGCGGAGTGGATGAGCTCGGAACCATTACCGACGAGGACTTCACGGACAAGCACCTGGATGCAGTAATGGCACTCCCTGCCGTAGACGCTGAAGCCATCAGAAATGCACACTTCACGGTAGTTCTGGATGCC
>OHHE01000479.1_pt1 | contig 9857 bp, 6 predicted proteins | sample 1567971 | NCBI WGS metagenome assembly OHHE01 (sample SAMEA3879508, study PRJEB24766) | human gut metagenome | biome: human-associated habitat; feature: feces | place: USA | collected 1985/1987 | reverse complement strand
CTTGCCCCAGCCCTTTCCGCATTTGAACGGACCACCGCTGCGGAAATATTCCATCGGCGAATTGCCGTTGCTTGCCGGGCCGTTGTCGGAAGTGACAATGAATATCGTGTTTTCCCATATTCCCAGATCCTTCAGTTTTTGCACCAGGTCTCCCACTTGCTTGTCGATGTGGGTGACCATCGCTGCGTAGGTGGCGTGCGGGTACCTGTTCGGGAGGTACATCCCGGGATCCGTGCACGGCTCCTCGTCCCCGAGTTTGTCCACGTAGTGCATCACCTCGTCCAGAGGAGCCTGCACCGCGCTGTGCGGCACGGTCGTGGTCCACATCACGAAGAATGGAGAGGACGCGTTGTCCTCCACGAACTTGACCATCTTGTCGTACATCAGGTCACAGCTGTAGTGCTCGCCTCCGTACTGGGTATAGTTGTTCACATCGTATTTGTCCAAGCCCTCTGGAAACTTACAGCCCTGGACCACAAGCTCGTTGCCCGTCTCGACCTCCACGCCGTTCTCCCACAGCTTGACAGGGTAGTAGGAGTGGGCAAGCGCCTGGCAGTTGAATCCGTAGAAATAGTCGAAGCCCATCGTGTTCGGAAGTGACGCGCTCTTCGGGAATCCAAGTCCCCATTTCCCGACCATGGCGGTCTTGTAGCCAGCCGACTGCATCATCGTGGCGATGGTCTTCGTCCCTTCCTCCAGCGGGAACTGTCCCTGCTCCTCCGGGTTCAGGAACACCCCGTTCCATCCGAGGCTGTCGGTAGGTGTGAAATGCTCCTCGTTGTTGCGTATCTGGCTGTGCCCCATGTGTTTGCCTGTCAGGAGACAGCACCTTGACGGTGACGACAGCGGAGCAGCAGTGTACATGTCCGTGAAGAGAAGCCCCTGGGACGCCAGAGCGTCTATGTTAGGGGTCTCGATCTTCTCCTGCCCGTAACATCCCAAGTCCCCGTAGCCGAGGTCATCGAACAGCAGGAACACCACATTGGGTTTCTGTGCCTCATTCCTGGCGCATCCGCACACGGACATCGCGGCGGCCGCCATCGTCATCAGTTTCTTTCCGTTATCCATTTATATTCATTGATTTAATATTGCCGCTGCAAGGGATGTGACCATAATCAGAGGCGACTATCAGACAAAGTTAAGAAATCCTGCGCAGAAAAACGCGCCCGTCGCTTTGCAATTGCTATATGGAGAGCGAACCATGGATGATTGACTTGGGAAACTAATATAAAATGACCAAAAATATTCATGAATAGTGAGGAAAAATTTGCGGATTGAAAGATTTTGTCTATCTTTGCAATCCCAATGGGGTATTAGCTCAGTTGGTAGAGCGTTTGAATGGCATTCAAAAGGTCAGGAGTTCGATTCTCCTATGCTCCACTTCCCGTTGAACAAATTTATTCAAGCACTTCTTTCATTATGAAACAGAAGCGTAACGTCATATTCAAGGCTCTTGAAAGTTTCCCAAGAGTCGAGTTGGAGGACATCCGACAGTACTTTGGAGCTGATGTTCCGACGAAGGTCCGCAAGCCTGAGTTTGTGGACAGGCTTGGCGCGTACATAATCGAAAGGCCGGCTGAATGGCTGGGCAGGATGCTTGAGAGGGATCTGAGGCTTCTGAAAAGGCTGGTCGAGGCCAGTCCTGGAGTGCCGCTATACCTGGATTATCCTGATTTCCCGTCGGTTCTGGAGACGGTCAAACTCCTTGGCTCGGACACCTCGGACGAGAATTTCAGAGAGGTATGGCTTCCTAAGGACATGTACGATGTCGTCGCCCCGCATATTGATGACGTGCTGAAGGAGGGCGAGCTCAGCGGCCTGTTCGAAATGGAGCGCGCTGCCTTGGGTTACCTCTGCCTCTACGGCATCATGACAGTGGACGAGTTCTTCGACAAGATGCTGGACTACTGGGAATTCTCCGGCAGACACAGCATTGAGTATTTCACGAATATGGTCTATGAGAGCCCTGTGATGAAGCTTTGCAGGGTCGATTCTGACGGCGAGCGCTACATGTGCGCTCCGAACATATTCGATCCCGAGGAAATCCTCAAGGGCAGGAAGGAATATTCAGCGATAGAGTCGCTGCGTCCTTTCACCCCGCAGGAGGCTTTGAGGGCTGGTGCCGGTTCGCCGTATTTTGTCTATGGCCTTGACTCAGAGGAAGGCCGGAAGTTGGTGGAGATGCTTGGCAATCTTGGCTATGCCGGTGAGGACTTGATCCATGAGGAGCACGACATCTGGATGAACGCCCAGATGTTCGGCAAGAACGACACCACGGAGGCCATATTCGCAAGCGTTTCCCGCAAGCAGGAGGACATTGAGTCGTTCGAAGATTATGACGAATGTATGGAGATTGTGGCCGCCTACGCCAACACCCTTCCGAAATGGCTTCTCAAAGGTTACTCCTCAAACGAGAAGAACTGTCTGAAGGTCGTGTTGCAGACCGAAGATGACCCGATCCAGGCCATGATCAAGAAGAACCCTATCCTCGGCCTGTTCGTCCCCCCGACACCGCCGGACGCCCCGTGCCCATGCGGCAGCCACCTTTCCTACCGCAACTGCCATGGGAAGAATATGAGTTAGAATGAGTAGCCGATTCCTGATTCGAGGAATAGGCCACCACCACCGCCAAAACAAAAATTTATGTTGCCACCTATGTAGGTAGTGAGGTGTCGGGGCTTTGCCGGAAGAATGTGGCGCGGGTGGCACTCGTAGCCTTCTTGGTTGGTATGATGGTGCTGGGATATTGTTCGTATATGTTGCCTGACAGTGTGTGGCAGGAACAGACGTTGACTCCATTCGCGTATTCCACATTGTGTCTATTCAGAGAGTTGGCGATGCTGACCGCAGGGCTTTCTATAGCTGTGCTGGCAAGAAGCAGGACCGCATATCGGCTGACAAGACCGCTGGCTGTCAAGATCGTGCTTTTTGCGTTGGCGCTTATACCCTTGCTTTACCTTTCCGAAATGAGATATACCTTGACAACATTAGTGCTTTTGACTCCATACATCATAGCACTTTTGATGCTCGCCCCGACTCTCGTCCGTTGGCTGGTGAAGGCTCTCAAGCGGTTCTGATTTTGTGACCTGGTCAGATTATTTGTCAGGACGGCCATTATCATAAGAAGAGATGCTGTATTGTAATATGTTGTAAATTAGTCTGTTATAAAATGCTGCCCTTCTGGATGTTCCGGCACTGTTTTGTAACATATTGATAGCCAACTGATGACGCTCCACTCGGCAAGAACGCTTCTGCTATGGGATAATTACATATCCTCTAATGACAGGCATCCGAAAGTTATGTTTGTGTTGCCGAATGCGCTGTGGCTTAGATCAGCCACTTTTTCACTCAGTAACTCTTTGGGATATTTGTTCTTGTTCCGTTTAACTTCGTATGCTTGAACTTTACCGTCAAGTCTTACGGTAACTATGTCGATTTCATTGTCTGGGGTGTCTGCATTACCTTTGCGGGGATGCCACCAGGCACCGATTTCCGCGTACTGTTGCGATTCCATCATCTTTTGCCGGAACCATCTTTCCAGAATACGTCCTGAATATGTCGAATACTCATTTTTGATCAGTTCCGACAATGCGGAATAGTTCTTTATCTCTATCAATGAACGATATTTATAGAAGTACCTGAACCAAAAACGAAGAAAAATGTCATTGATTTCATATCGGACAGTTTTAGAGGTATTGTTGGCTCTGATAGGTCTCTTTTTCTTGATCAGTCCATATTCTTCCTCCAGAACTTTCATTTGTCCGCCCAGACTTTTTTCTCCAAGCATTCCTTCTATCTGGGGGAGTGTGACATCTCCAGCCGCAATAAGCCCAAGAATCGAGAAATAAGTGGCATACTGTTTCCCGAACTCTTGAATCAGCATATTCCTGCCCTCATCGAAAAACTGAGAATCCGGTCTTGTCATATATTCGACCATCTTTTCCATATCTGTGCAGTCATTATCCATCAGCAGCTCGACATATTTGGGAACGCCTCCGGAAAAACAATATAGCGCGAGAAGGTCATCATTGTTGTAATTCTCTTTGTGGTCCGCCATTATTTCTTTCAAGGCATCTGTCCTGAATGGCTCAAGACTGAGCGTCATATCGGCTCTACCGAACAGAGGTTGCTTCTCGTCTTTGAATATTTTTTCCATCATCGAGCAAACGGATCCGCTTACCACCATATTGACCTTGGCATTTCTTCGCTCGCGATCCCAAACATCCTGAATGTCAGAGTAGATTGCAGGATTGACATATGGAAAATCCTGGAATTCGTCAATGAACAGATTGAATGATCGATGCTTGCCTATATTCATCAGCATTGCGAATATGTCCTTTAAATGATAGATTCCTTGTGGGACAAATTCTTTTAATGTCTGCCTTATCGCCTCTGCATATTCACTGCAAAGATCGGCTTCTGCCTTTCTTGCAACAAATAAATAGACAGTGTCCGTCCCCTCCATTGATAGAATTCCCAGAGTTGTTTTTCCTATCCTGCGCCGACCTTTAAGTACGGTCATTTTTGAGAACTCTCCGAAAGATTTTTTCTGAATATCTTTAAGGAGAGCCAATTCACGGTTTCTGTCATAATATCTCATAGTTCGATCTTTATGGCCATAAACTTTATGGCCATAAACTTTGCGAATATAAAAATAATATCTGACTGAAAAACAAAAAAGCCCACATCGCTGCGGACTTTTTTCGGTTAGTTAGTAGTGTATTACCTTATTTTGAAAGAAGGTCATAGTCGTTAGAGTGTGATGTATCTCACATCTTTCGTGATGCAAAAGTAGTCAAAAAAAACGTTTAAGCAAACCTTTTTCGGGAAAAGTTTTAAACGTTTTACGTTAATAACTGTCTTTTGCGTTGACTATCAATGTCTTCTGCTAATTATTTTGCCGGAATATTTTTCGAAATCCTCAGAAGCTGTTTTGATTTGTTCGTTTGAAGGATTTTCTTCTCATAGAACATTTCAAACAGATCAAGACAACTTCTTTATCTTCTTTGAGCGATAGCTTAACCGCGCTTTCCGCCGGAGTCCCCCAGCAGTTCCGGCCGGAGAAGCCTTGTCCGCTCAAGAGCCTGCTCGTCCTGCCATTCGCGGATGAGTTTCGGATTTCCGCTCAGAAGGACCTCCGGGACCTTCCAGCCTTTGTAGTCGGCCGGTCTCGTGTAAACAGGAGGGGAGAGGAGGCCGTCCTGGAAACTGTCGCTGAGGGCAGAGGTCTCGTCGGACAACGCTCCCGGAATCAATCTCACGATGGAGTCCGCCAGCAGGGCCGCCGGGATCTCGCCGCCGCTGACCACATAGTCGCCCACGGAGATCTCGCGGGTCACCAGATGTTCCCTGATCCGGTGGTCTATTCCTTTATAATGGCCGCAGAGGAGGATGAGATTCTCCTTCAGGGAGAGCTCATTGGATATTCCTTGGTTCAGACGCTCGCCGTCGGGGGACATGTAGATGACTTCGTCATATTCCCGCTCCGCCTTCAGCTCGTCGATCATTTTCTCCACCGGCTCGATCATCATCACCATCCCCGCGTCGCCGCCGTAGCAGTAGTCATCCACCATGGCGCGCGGGCCGAGGCCATATTTCCGGATGTTGTGGACGTGTATTTCGACCAGACCTTTCTTGATCGCCCGCCCCACGATCGAGTGGCCCAGCGGACTGTCCAGAAGTTCCGGAACGACTGTAAGAATGTCAATTCGCATAGAATATTGTTTTTCCTTTTTGCAAAAATAGGGTTTTTAATTGTTTTTTTAGGTATATTTGCGGATATGTTGAAACTCTTATAATTAAACTGCTTTATGAGTGAAGGTAATATTCCTGAGGTTAATGTGACCCCAGATGTAGAGGAAGCTCCAAAGGCTCTCAATGAGAATGTAGAAGATCTTAAGGCGCAGGAGGTTGCCGAGGAGGTCGCTGACAAGGCTGAAGAGGCCCCACAGGTTGTGGAGAATGCGAATGAAGGAGGCGAGGAAGCCGTTCAGGCCGAGGAAGGCGGAGAGATTCCGGCTGATCTCGGAAGCCTTTCGTTGGCTGAGTTGTCGGACATGTTCGACAAGCTTTCCCAGGCCGACGACAGGATGAAGAGGTACAAGGAGGCTGAGGCCATCAAGTCCGCTTTCTACAAGAAACTCTCAAAAGAGAAGGCCGAGGCCGGCTTTGGAGCGAAGGTTGATGAGCCTTCGTCAAGGGAGGATGTGATCGATGAGGTCGCCCCTGCGGCTCAGACCGAGGAAGTGAAGGATAATCCGTTCGAGGCCATGGAGACCGCCTTCAAGGGTGTCTATGCCAACTATAAGAAAGAGCGTGCTGAATATAATCGCCAGCAGGATGCCCAGAGGGAGGAGAACTTCGCCCGGAAGCAGGCTGTCATCGAGGATCTTAAGAACCTCGTCGAGAAGCAGGAGGATGTGAACTCCACATTCCCGGCTTTCCGTGAGCTCCAGAACCGCTGGAGGGAGATCGGTCCGGTTCCGGCAACAAAGTTCCGTGACCTGAACGACACCTACCAGTTCTACGTGGAGAAATTCTACGACATGGTGAAGATCAACCGCGACCTGAGGGATCTCGATTTCAAGAAGAACCTTGAGGCCAAGGAGGAGTTCTGCCAGGCCGCCGAGAGACTTTCCGAGAACGAGAATGTCGTCGAGGCTTTCCGTGAGCTCCAGAAGCTCCACGAGCAGTGGAAGGAGTTCGGCCCTGTGGCAAAGGAATATCGTGATTCCATCTGGGATCGCTTCAAGGCCGCCACAGCCGTCATAAACAAGAAATATCAGGCCTACTTCGAGGGCCAGAAGGAGAAGCAGCAGGAGAACCTTGCCGAGAAGACCAAGCTCTGCGAGCAGGTCGAGGCCATCGCCGAGAAGGAAGTCAAGTCATCAAACGAGTGGAACACCCTCTCAACCGAGATCGAGGATATTCAGAAGAAGTGGAGGACCATCGGATTCGCCACCAGAAAGGAGAACCAGAAGATCTACGACCGCTTCCGCGCCGCCTGCGACAAGTTCTTCTCCCGCAAGAGGGAATATTACACCAAGTTCAAGGACTCGATGAACGAGAATATGGAGAAGAAGCTCTCCCTGATCGAGCAGGCCGAGGCCTTGAAGGACAGCAAGGAGTGGAAGAAGACCACAGAGGCTCTGATCGCCCTGCAGAAGCAGTGGAAGGAGATCGGCGCCGTGCCTCGCAAGAAGTCTGAGCAGCTTTGGAAGCGTTTCCGCGCCGCCTGCGATGAGTTCTTCAACGAGCGCGACAAGAACGCCAAGCCGGAGAATGACTTCCACGGCAACCTCAAGGCCAAGAAGGCTCTCATCGAAGAGATCAATGAATATGTCCTCTCAGGTGACGCAGCGGCTGACCGCGATGCCGCCCGCGCCTTCGCTGACAAGTGGCAGGGAATCGGATTCGTTCCGTTCAAGGAGAAGGAAAGCATTCAGGCCGCTTACACAGAGGCTATGCAGGCCAAGTTCCCGGATTTCTCACTCAGGGCTCCGAGACAGGGTGCCGGCAACAGTGGCAGGAACGGTGGATTCTCCAGAAAGCCGCTCAGCGAGAAGGATCGTCTTGTGCAGCAGTACAACAAGCTCCAGCAGGATATTGACACCTACGAGAACAACATAGGTTTCTTCTCGTCATCCAAGAACTCCGCTCCTCTGATCCAGAAGATGCAGGAGAGGATCGACGCGGCGAAGCAGGAACTGAAGGATCTTGAGGCAAAGATCCGCAAGGCAGAGGAGAGCGAAGAAGAGAAGTAATCAAGAATGGATAAGAACACAATCACAGGTATTGTCCTGATAGGCTTGCTCCTGTTCGGCTTTACCTTCTATCAGAACAAACAGTATCAGAAACAGGCCGCCTATCAGGCACAGTTGGACTCGATAGCGTTGGTCAAACAGATTCAGGCCGACTCGATCGCCGCCGTTGAGGCGGCCCAGAGAATGTCCTCCGACACGGCTTCGGTCGCTCAGGTGGCCGCCGCTCCGGTGAGCATCTATAAGGATTCTCTCCTTGAGGCCGCTCATTCAGCGGAGGCTCAGATCGTTACCTTGGCCAACGACAAGTTCGAGGTGGCTTTCACCACGAAAGGTGCGCAGCCATATTCAGTGAAAATCAATGAATATAGCAGCTACGGTGGTGGTGAGCTTTTCATCTTCAAGCCGGAGATGAGCCGCTATGACATTCAGGTCTATGCCGGAGAGACGATCAATACCGCGGACTTCAACTTTGTGGTCGCCGAGAAGACTGACACTTCGCTTGCGATGCGTCTGCCTTTCGCTGGTGGCGGCTACATCGAGCAGAGATATTCGATTGCCGAAGGATCATATTCAGTGAAGAATTATCTCTCGTTCGTGGGAATGGAGAATGTCATTCCTAAGAATGTGTTCTCGTTCGATGTGGATTATTTCGTGACCATGCCGAGGATGGAGAAGGGCTACAAGAGTGAGGTCCAGTACTCCAAACTTGACTACTATTTCAACGGTGAGAAGAAACCGGAGGCCATCGCCAAGGGCCGCAGCGCGCAGAAACGTGTCGATGCCAGGGTGTCTTGGTTCGCATTCCAGCAGCAGTTCTTCTCCGCCATCATGAGGTCTCCGCAGGAGTTCGCGTCGGCTGATTTCGCGCTGAACTATTTCCCTGAGGACGACGAGAGTCACAACCTGATGACTGGTGAGGCGCGTCTGAGGATGGATTTCCAGCCGGGACAGCACGAGACGGTGGTTCCGTTCGAGTTCTACTTCGGTCCTAACCACTTCAAGACCCTCAAGTCCTTCGACCAGAAGTACGAGAAGATCATCCCGCTGGGAGGTTGGCTCGTTGGTTGGTTCACGAGATTCGTGATCATTCCTCTGTTCGACTTCCTGCACAGGTTCATCTCCAACTTCGGAATCATCATCCTGTTGATGACCATATTCATCAAGATTGTCGTGCTTCCGTTCGCCTACAAGTCGTACTCCTCATCCGCCAAGATGCAGGCCATCAAGCCTGAGATCGACAAGCTTAGCCAGAAGTACCCTAAGCAGGAGGACGCGCTCAAGAAGCAGCAGGCTCAGATGGATCTATACAAGAGGGCCGGTATCAGCCCGATGGGCGGCTGTCTGCCGATGCTCCTCCAGTTCCCGATCCTTTGGGCGATGTTCCGCTTCTTCCCGGCTTCCATCGAGCTGCGTCAGCAGTCTTTCCTGTGGGCCGATGACTTGAGCGCTTACGATTCCATCATCGATTTCGGTACGAGGATTCCGCTGATCGGTGATCACCTGTCATTGTTCGCCTTGCTGATGGCCGTGTCAATGTTTTTCTATTCGAAGATCACGACCGCATCCCAGCCAGGAGCCGATGATCCTCAGATGGCTTCGATGCGCTTTATGAGCGTGTGGATGATGCCTATAATGATGTTCTTCATCTGTAACAGCCTCTCCGCCGGTTTGAGCTACTACTACCTGCTCTCCAACCTCATCACGATGCTTGAGACCTGGGTGATCAGAAAGTGGTTCGTGAATCCGGACGAGATTCTTGCCAAACTGAAGGCCACCGAGGGCAAGAAGATGCCTAAGAGCAAGTGGCAGCAGCGTCTTGAGGAGGCCCAGAGGATGCAGGCACAGATGCAGAGGGAGCAGCAGAAAGGCCGCCGCTAAGCCAGGCTAAATGAATATTTTGAATTTGTTTAGGTTTTGTTGTCTGAATTTTAGGAGTATTCTCTTTTATTTGACACTTTTAACAGGATTCCTGATTTAGGAGGGAGGGACGTAAACAATATTCAAATAATAAAGACTTTTTTGATTCCAGTAAATCCTTTACGGAATGATAGAAGAGAATCTTAACAATATCAAAAAGGAACTGCCATCGGGGGT
>OHHE01000460.1_pt1 | contig 9975 bp, 9 predicted proteins | sample 1567971 | NCBI WGS metagenome assembly OHHE01 (sample SAMEA3879508, study PRJEB24766) | human gut metagenome | biome: human-associated habitat; feature: feces | place: USA | collected 1985/1987 | reverse complement strand
TTGATGAGAATGGTAGGCGCGACAGTTGAAAACAAAACAAATATTATAATCTAAACCAATATATTATTATATGAGCAAAATAGAAATAAAGGATTTATATCTCATTTTCGGTAATGAGAAACAGAAAGCTCTCAAGATGCTGAAAGAAGATAAAAGTAAATCGGAGATCCTAAAAGATACCGGGTGTACAGTAGGAGTGAAAAATGCTAATATTTCAATTAACGAAGGAGAATTTTTTGTGATAATGGGGCTCTCCGGCAGTGGGAAATCGACATTGCTGCGTTGTATTAATCGTCTGATACGTCCCACTTCGGGACAAGTACTTGTGAATGGAATAGATATATCCAAGGTGTCTGAAAAAGAATTTTTGCTCAAGACCGGACTATGCTACGAAAAAGAAGATGGCAGTTTACGCGACCGTTTTTGGGGACGTGTGATATTTCCATGGTTTAACATCAGCGGAAAAGTGCTTGGCTTCGGCGGACGTGTACTGGACAGCCGTACCAAGGGAGTAAACCAAAAATACGTCAATTCGCCCGAATCCGAAATCTTCAGTAAACGAAAAGAACTATATGGCATTTATCAGGCTAAAGCTGCCATTGTAAAAGCCGACTGTGTTTACATGGTAGAAGGATACACCGATGTAATTGCCATGCACCAGTGCGGGCTGGAGAATGTGGTGGCCAACTCGGGTACAGCATTGAGCGAACAACAAATCCGGTTGCTACACCGCTTCACCTCCAATATCACCTTATTATATGATGGTGACGAAGCCGGTATAAAAGCAAGTATCCGAGGCATCGATATGTTACTTGCAGAAGGCATGAATATCAAAGTGCTGCTTCTGCCTGACGGAGATGATCCCGATAGTTTTTCCAGAAAACACAATGTCACGGAATTCAGAAAATACATTGATGATCACGAAGAGAACTTTATCCGTTTCAAGACCAACCTTTTACTAAAAGACGCACAAAGGGACCCCATCAAACGGGCCGGATTGATATCGGACATGGCACGAAGTATCGGACTGATTCCGGATAAAGTAATTCGATATACCTGCTTGACAGAATGTGCTACCCTTTTGAACGTAAACGAGCAAATTATTTTAGACGAGATCAAAAAGCATCTGCTTCAACGGGATGATAACTATCTGGAACAAATCAAGAAAGAAAAAGACGCATCCGCCACTACCGGCTCTCTGCCTCCAGCGGATACTCCTTTTCCTGCCGGCAGCATACCTCCTGCCGATATGCCCACCCTAGGCGTGGATGATAATGTTCCCCCTCCGTTTCCTCCTGCAGAAGCAGAAGCGGGATATCAATCGTATATTCCCCAAGAAGGACGGGAAAAGTACGTTTTTTATGTAAAAGAGCAGTTACTGCTTCAAACTTTGATACGCCACGGAGAGAAAGTCATGTGCTATGTAGAAACGGAAGAAAATACGGAAACTCCTCTTACTGTGATAGAATATATTTCTATGGATTTGAAACAGGATGAATTACAGTTCCATAATCCGTTGCACCGGAAAATACTGGCAGAAGCAGAAGCTCATCTGCATGACCCCAACTTCACGGCAGAGCGTTATTTTCTGGCTCATCCCGATCCTACAATCAGCAAGCTGGCGGCAGATATGATAAATGATCGTTACCAACTGAGTAAAAGCAATTCACAAGCGATGGTTAAAGATGAAGAACGCTTACACGAATTGGTACCGCACCAACTTATCGACTTCAAACTTGCCATATTAGAAGAGGATATGAAATATACGCTGCAAGCATTGAACAAACCTGAAGTAGTAGCCAATGCCGATAAATGCCTTGAAGTTATGGCCCACTTTAAAGAATTAAGTGAATTACAAAAAATTATGGCCAAGCGTGCCGGCGACCGGGTAGTACTAAAATAAAGGCATAACTCCTTATCGGTTATGCCGTATCAAATTCATAAATTCCTCACGTGTTTTAGCCTGGTTAAACGCACCAGTGAAATCAGAAGTAGTAGTAATGGCATTTTGTTTCTCCACCCCGCGCATCTGCATGCACATGTGCTTGGCTTCGACCACTACCATCACTCCCAGCGGATTCAAGGTTTCCTGAATACATTCTTTTATTTGCAGTGTCATACGTTCCTGTACCTGCAACCGATGAGAAAACACATCCACTACCCGGGCAATCTTACTCAAACCGGTGATATAACCATTGGGAATATAAGCAACATGTGCCTTTCCATAAAACGGAAGCATATGGTGTTCGCACAAAGAGAAGAAATCAATATCTTTCACGATAACCATCTGACTATACTCTTCTTTGAATTTAGCTCCCAACAAAATGGCATGCGGATCTTGTTCATAACCGCGTGTCAATGTCAGCATAGCTTTGGCTACGCGCTCAGGAGTTTTCAGCAATCCTTCTCTTTCTACATCTTCACCCAATAGGGATAAAATACTCTGATAATGGCCTTTCAACTGTTCAATTTTCTCTGCTGACCATTCGGGATGCAATAGTTCTTCCATGTTATTAGTCCAGGGGAATATTAATTTGTTCACGAACAATAGATACTTCTTTAAAAACACCGGTAGCCTTCAGACGGCGCATGGCGGCATCCGCTTCCTCAATACTGCGGAAATCACCTACACGACACAGCCAACGAGGAGGCTGGAAATAGGCATAGACAGGCATATCGGGAAACTCCTCTTTCACCTTGGCAGCCACATTATTAGCTTCATTACGAGCCACCCGCGAATTGTTTCCTGCATAGACCTGAACCCGATACCCTCTGGCTTTCAACATTTTCTGCTCACCTCCCGTAACATTTCCTGTATAGATACTACCAATCAAGCCTGTTATTTTAGGATCTTGACGGATGGTTACAGTACCTTCTCCGGCACGGTTACGCTGCAAGCTTTCTACTATGTTCTGCTGTGCCAAAGCGGAAAGTCCGAGACTCAAAAAGAGTAGGATAAAAATGTATCTCATGTCGTTTTATGAATTTAAGTAAATCATCACAGATTACTCAGATTTCCACAGACGATTTTATGATTCTTTATCTGTGTAAGCTTGAGTAATCTGTGATGAAATTAATTATTTGAATGCATCGATAATGCCTTTGAAGTCAACAACTTTCAAAGCAGCACCACCAATCAAGCCACCGTCTACGTCAGGGTTAGCAAACAATTCTTTAGCATTAGAAGGCTTGCAGCTTCCACCATAAAGGATTGAAGTATTATCAGCAACTTCTTTACCATACTTGTCGGCAATCAAAGAACGGATAAACGCGTGGATTTCCTGAGCCTGTTCAGCAGTAGCAGTCTTACCTGTACCAATAGCCCAAACCGGTTCGTAAGCCAAGATAATCTTACTAAAATCTTCGGCAGACAAAGAGAATACCGATGCCAACTGAGCAGCAACTACTTCATTTTGTTTGTTAGCTTCACGCTCTTCCAATACCTCACCGATGCAGAAGATAGGCTTCAAGTTATTAGCCAAAGCCAATTTAACTTTTTCTTCCAGGATTTCCACAGTTTCGTGATAGTAAGCACGACGTTCCGAGTGACCCAGAATTACATATTCAGCACCTGTAGAAGCTACCATTTCAGCAGAAACCTCACCGGTATATGCACCTGATACTTTATCTGCACAGTTTTCTGCACCTACACCAATTACAGCCTTGTCAACAATAGGAGTAACAGAAGCCAAGTGAATAAACGGAGTACAGATTACCACATCACAATTAGGTTTGTCAGCAGCCAAAGCTTCATTCAATTCTTTTGCCAGAGCAATACCTTCCTGAAGGTTCTTGTTCATTTTCCAGTTTCCTGCAACAATGTTTTTTCTCATTTTGTTTGTTTTATTAAAGGGTTAATGAAATTATTTTGTTCGATTCTCTTTCAATTTCTTTTTCCTATGAAAATGCTCCCAAATGACATCCACCATGCTGAAAAACAACAACGGAAAGACAAACCATGCCAATACCAGCACCACTTTATGACTGAAAGTCTTTTCATTGATTTGTGCCAAAGGCAGTTTTTCCAGCCTGTCGGTCAGCACATATTCATCGGGCAGACTATTCACACTCCACTTGTTTATAACCACTCCGTTCTTCAGCAACATCAGTCCGGGATTAGAGCGTATCATGGTTTTCAGTGTAATGTCATCCATCAGGCAGAAAGGATACTCGGCTCCCGTACGCTCCTGCCAGTCTTCAATATCACTATCGGGTGATGAGGTAAGACAATAGAATTGATATCCATGCTCCACACTATAATCATACAGTTCATTTATCAGGTCAATGGTACTATCATCCGCCTGGCTCAGCTGATGCGCCACCAACAGAAAGGTATAATTATCATCATCCAGTACTTCATCGGTTATATCTTCCCCGTCTTCTTGACGAATAATGGAAAAGTCATGAATAGGCGGTTCGTATCCTTGTTCCTTCACCATCGTTTTGGAATCCACAAAAGTCCATGTGCTATCAGGATAATTTTCTAATGTAAACTCTTTCTCCACTCCATCTTTTTGAAGAATAAAACGGGTCTCATAAACAGTAGGCTTCTCTCCTTCCGGAATTTCCATCCCTTTACGTATATCTGCCCCGATATGATAAGGGCGGAAATCAAAGACAGGCAACTCACGGTAGCAATACAAAGTCATCCCCGAAATATAGAGAAACGTATACATAGCCACCAACCAATCGAAACGCTTGGTCACCAAAGGAGTTATACGGTTTCCCCATTTAAAAACGGACACCGCCGCTATCAACAAAAGTACATTCTTCCCAAAAGTTTCCCAATTAGTCAAAGTCACAGCATCACCGAAACATCCACAATCCGATATCGGATTGGAAAGAGCCAACCATAAGGTGAGCGGAGTCATCACCCCCATGATAAGCACAACAAACAAGGTGGTCATTCTCCTGCGGATACCAAACAAAAGATATACTCCTAAACAAAACTCGACCATTGCCTGCAATACAGACGCCAGAAACGGAAGAAAGGCAGGCACCGAAGCAGCCCAACCGAAAACCTCCAAATAATCCTGAATTTTATATTGAGTACCCAGCGGATCTACCGCTTTGACAAAACCGGAAAATATAAATACTGCCGCCAGCAAAAAACGGCAGGCGTTTGTCCAGATTCCAATGATACTATGTAACTGTTTACTCTCCAAATTCCAACTTGATCAATCCGAATACAGAATAATTAATCATATCCATATAGTTGGCATCAATGCCCTCTGATACCAATGTAGCTCCATCGTGACCTTCAATCTGCTTGGTACGATAGATTTTCATCAAAATCAAATCAGTATACGAACTGACACGCATGCTGCGCCACGCTTCGTCATAATCATGATTTTTGGCCAACATCAGTTCCAAAGCCTGTTTGGCATACCGGTCATACAATTCCAAAGCACGTTCTTCAGTCATGTCATCCGTTTCAGCATATCCCAGTTCCAATTGGACCAAGCCGATTATTCCATAATTTACAATAGCGATAAACTCCGAACGGATACCTTCATCCACCATCGCCACCCCTTTGGTTTCAATGCTACGAATACGGTTTGCCTTGATAAATATCTGATCGGTAACAGATGAAGGGCGCATGATACGCCATGCTGCACCGTAATCGTGCAGTTTTTTCGCAAACAAATCACGGCAAATAGCTATCACATGTTCAAATTGTTGTTTCGTATCTTTCATCACACTCTATGATTAGGCGGCAAAGTTACGCATTTTTCTGCTTAAGCGTAAACAAAAAGGCGGAAAAGAATACTCTTTCCCGCCCTATTTTATATTTCTTAATTAACTAAAGCTTAAGAACATCTTAACACTTGTCCCGGACGAAGAATAGTTCTGCGGGTAATGTGGTTCAACTTGCATAAAGCATCAATAGATGTACCTGTTTTCTGTGCAATGCGGCTCAATGTATCCCCACTTCTTACCTTATGGTAACGGATAGTACCATCTGATGAAGCAAGCAAATTCACATTCTTACTATTAGTCCTGTTACGCTGGTATCTGTTATTACCTTTTCTGAACAAATAAGAATCGGCTACAATATCCTGTTTCTCAAAATCAAATAACAATGCCGGATTAATGGCCTGTCCCAAGAAACGCGTTTCAAAATGAAGATGTGACCCGGTGGAACGTCCGGTGTTTCCACCCAATCCGATAGGTTCTCCTGCTTCTACGTACTGGTTCTCATCCACAATCTGCTTTGACAAGTGACCATATACTGTTTCCAATCCATTCTCGTGACGAATCACCACATATTTTCCATATCCGCGGCGTTCATACTTCACCATACGTACCTTTCCACTGAAAGCTGCACGGATCGTATCACCTATATATACTTTTATATCCAATCCATTGTGCATACGACGACGACGGGGACCAAATTTAGAAGTTATTTTTGTGTGTTCTGTCGGCATACGGAAACCGGTCATATCAATACGGAATGTATCAGGAATAGTAACAGTATTACCATAAGCGTGTACACGCTCGTTACTCCAATTAGGGTAGAGACTATATGCAGGATAAGCTGACTTTTCCGCCTTTATCTGACGAATCAATGCAACAGAATCTACTGCTTTCAATTTTCGGTCGATAGGTGCCTGGCGTGCCAATAGATCCTGTCCTGACACATTCAGGCTAACCAGGGCGAAGGCTGCCGCTGCGACTACTTTAACACATTTCAAAATCATCCGTTTTTTTAGGTTTTTCTTTTTAATATTCGTCATTAGCATAAAGGGAACCGAACACGGCTTGCTTATACTCGAATATCTCTTCTGGTTTAAAAAATCGTTTAAGTTCCACTTCAGCGGTTTCCGGGGAATCGGAAGCATGAACTATATTCTCCTGAAAGCTCATGCTGTAATCTCCACGGATAGTACCGGGAGCCGCCAGGCGTCCGTTAGTAGGACCGGTTAATGTTCTCACTACTTGGACAGCGTCCACGCCTTCAAAGCAGCATACAATAACAGGACAAACCATCATTGCATCTTTCACTCGCTGAAAGAACGGCTTTGAACTCAAATGAGCGTAATGTTCGCTAAGCACTTCATCCGTCAACTGAACCATTTTCATTCCGGCTAAACGCAGGCCTTTTCTTTCAAATCTATTAATAATCTCACCCACCAAGCCCCTCTGCAGAGTGCAAGGTTTCAAAATAACCAGCGTTTTTTCCATCATAATATTGGATTCATTTAAGGTTTATACTGTGCTTTTTCCAAAAATTCTTCCAAAGATAAAGATTTTCCTTGAGAAAGAAGGAACTTCTTTAACTCTTTTTGTATGTAAGTTATATACAATGCTTCGATAAAATGTTCAGAAACCTCTATAAATAAAGGGGAAACGCTACAAACATGTTATGCAACATATATCCTTGCTTTTAACAATGCAGTAACATAAACTAAGAGATAGCCGCCCAATTTATATTTGTTTTACGCAATGCTTGCAATTGCTGCCAAAGAATAGCATTTTCCGGACGAGTTCCTGCAGGGTCTTCATCTACAATACGATTTGCCACATCACGGACATATTGCAATAATTGACCGTCACGGGCAATATCGGCTATCTTCAAGTCAAAAGCGACACCACTCTGCTGGGTTCCCTCCAAGTCACCGGGACCGCGCAACTTCAAATCGGCTTCCGCTATCTCGAAACCATCATTGGTCTGTACCATTATTTCAAGCCGCTTGCGAGTTTCTTCGGTCAGTTTGTAAGTGGTGACCAAAATACAATAAGACTGATCAGCGCCACGTCCCACACGCCCACGCAACTGATGCAATTGTGAAAGTCCGAAACGTTCGGCGTTTTCAATGACCATCACCGAGGCATTCGGGACATTCACCCCGACCTCAATCACTGTAGTGGCCACCATAATCTGGGTTTCACCACTGACAAAACGCTGCATCTCAGCATCCTTCTCCGCCGGTTTCATCTTACCATGCACCTTGCTGACCTGGCAATCGGGAAATTCCGCACAAATCAGTTCATACCCCTCTTCCAGATTCTTGATATCCATTTTCTCACTCTCCTTTATCAAAGGATAAACAATATAGATTTGCCGCCCTTCTTCTATCTGTTTGCGAATGGAAGCATAAAGACTGGCACGGCGATTGTCAAACTGATGGATAGTCTGGATGGGTTTACGGCCCGGCGGCAATTCGTCAATAACTGATACATCAAGATCACCATACAGTGTCATAGCCAAGGTACGGGGAATAGGGGTAGCCGTCATGACCAGCACATGAGGCGGACAAACATTCTTACTCCATAACTTGGCACGCTGAGCCACTCCGAAACGATGTTGCTCGTCTATAATCACCATTCCTAAAGAAGAAAAGCCCACAGTATCTTCCAAAACGGCATGCGTGCCTATAAGAATCTGAACATCCCCCGTCAGCAAATCCTTCAATATCTTCTCACGCTTCTTTCCTTTGACAGATCCCATTAAAAGTTCCACGCGCACATCCATGCCAAACAGGAATTTCCGAATGGTTTCATAATGCTGGGCGGCAAGAATCTCTGTAGGAGCCATCATACATGCCTGATAGCCATTATCCAGTGCGATAAGCATGGACATCAAGGCCACCAATGTTTTCCCACTTCCCACGTCACCTTGCAGCAAACGGTTCATCTGCCGTCCGCTTCCCATATCTTTTCTTATCTCCTTTATCACCCGTTTTTGCGCTCCGGTCAGTTCAAAAGGAAGATTCTGTGAATAAAAAGTATTAAAGATCTCACCCACCCGTTCAAAACGCAGGCCCCGATATTTACGCTGCCTGTCTTTACTGTAACGTAGAATATTGAGCTGCACATAGAACAGCTCTTCAAACTTCAAACGATATTGGGCCTTCCGCAGCAATTCGGGATTCTTGGGGAAATGAATATTACGGATGGCCTCATCCAAAGACATTAAATGATGCTCCTCCACTAACCGAGGGGGCAATGTTTCAGCAAGAGGTTCCTGTAGCAGGGCAAGCGCATTCTTCATCAACTTCTCCAGCCCATGAGAGTTCAAGAAACCGCGCTTCATCCTTTCCGTTGTGTTATAATAAGGCTGCAACCCCATCGTAGATAAGGTAAGTTCGCCTGAAGGATCCATATCGGGATGAGCCACATTGATACGGCCATTGAATACGGTCGGTTTACCAAAGACAATATACTCTGTCCTGGTCTTATAATGCTCTAGCAGATATTTAATTCCTTGAAACCAGACTAAATCAATGATGCCCGTACCATCAGAAAAATGACCGACAAGTCTGCGCTGTCTTCCCTCACCCAAAGTCTCAAAACTGAGGATTTCGCCTTTCAACTGGATATAAGGCATATTTCCGTCTATTTCATGGATATAATAAAGGCGGCTGCGGTCTACATATTTATATGGAAAATAGTACAACAAATCATGCAAGGAAAAAAGATTCAATTCCTTGTTCAAGACGGTTGCACGCTGCGGGCCTACTCCTTGCAAATATTTTATGTCACGCGTAGTGATATCGAACATTTCAAATTAAGACTTCCGCTATTTTCAAATCAAAAGGGGTGGTTAATTTAATATTTTCTCTATTTCCCTGCACCAGACAGACCTCCCTGCCCATCGCCTCCACTACAGAAGCATCATCAGTAAAGGCATCCGTATATTCCTGTTGATATGCCTCTTTCAACAGCTGCACTTCAAAGACCTGAGGAGTCTGAACCAGTTTATAGTCATTACGCGGAACCGTTTCACTTCCCGGCTTCGTAAGATGACGCACGGTTTCCACCACATCAATTACAGGAATAACCGCTTGCTTAGTCTGCGCTGCCTCATAACATCCGGCTATCACTTCCCGGGAAACAAAAGGACGCACGCCATCATGAACACCTACCAAGCCTTCTCCCTTCACGTATGCCAACCCATTCTTTACAGAATGGAAACGAGTTTCGCCCCCATCGGCAATATCATGACGCAAAGCAAAATGATACGTTTCACAA
>OHHE01000454.1_pt1 | contig 10022 bp, 5 predicted proteins | sample 1567971 | NCBI WGS metagenome assembly OHHE01 (sample SAMEA3879508, study PRJEB24766) | human gut metagenome | biome: human-associated habitat; feature: feces | place: USA | collected 1985/1987 | reverse complement strand
GTTTTACGCCGACTTCAACCACGGACAGACTTCCGAGAGTCACGGCGAATGGATTCAGGACATCAACGTCTTGTCTCCAAAACTTCGCTCTGACGTTAATGGCAAGGTGACTGTGGAGTTCACGGCACCTCGTATGACGGATTTCAAAGCTCTGCTTTGGAGTCAACCGACAAAGTCTGATGAAAATCCGTTCGGACATGATGTCAACCTCACCCCAAAGGGAATAAAGGCATCGCGTGACGGGCATTACCGTTTTTCTTTCAATGCGGACATGTTTCCTCATGGTCCTATGAATGTCAGGATTTTTGCGGAAAATCAGATGACCGGGAACCGCGATTTCTTTGAACTTCAACTCTATAACACAGGAGGAAAGCATTGGAACGAAGGCATCCCGGCATCTGTTCCGGCTGGTGCGAAAGGTTTGAAACTCATTTATGAGGACGACTTCGACGGTCCTCTCTCCATTGCGAATGACGGCCGCGGAGCCACCTACAATGCGCACAAACCTAGGTCAGGAGACTTCAGCGGATGGCCTTTCACGGACGTGACGAGTCCTCTCAATCCCTTCTTCCAAAGGGACAGTTACCTTAAGATTGCCGCACGCAAACCGGAAGGAACTCCTGGAAGCACAGGCCTTCTCGCCTCGGTTGACATGGATGGGAAAGGTGTCTGGGCAGCCGCTCCGTGTTATCTTGAGTGTCGCTTCACAGCCCAGTCAGCCCCGGGGACGTGGCCTGCTTTCTGGACACTTAACACAATCGGTGACCGTCCGCAGTGCGATGAGCTCGACATTATAGAAGCCTACGGGGGAGTTGGAAAGGGAAATCCGAACCACCCGGGATATTCAATCACCAGCCACTACTGGAACCAGAAGCCGGATGGTGTGCAGAAACGCGATGACGCTGCAGTGGTTCCGATGATGGAACTCGGTGGAAAGAGTTATTGGTCAACCACTTTTCACACCTATGGACTCTATGTCGGCACTGACTGGACAATCTATTATTTCGATGACATTGAGGTCTTCCGTCACAAGTCGAACGAAGATTCGGTGAATCATCCACTCTTCTTCATGATAAACTATTCCATCGGCGGAATCAGCGGATGGGGAATCGACCTCGAACGCTACGGCAACGGAAGTGACATGTACGTTGACTATGTGAGGGTATATTCCGGAAAAGAATAAAACTTTTTTCGATATGAAAAAGACAGTATTGATACTTATATCTGCGTTTGCGCTTGCATGCTCATGCTCGGACAAACAGGAAAATGAATATGACGGGTCTGGAGCGGTCGTGCTTGACACGCAGAACAAGGTCAGCTCGTTTTCGGACGAAAACGTTGCTGTGCTCAAGATTACTGGTGATGACATCACTGATCTCTCTGGGTTAAGGATCCGTTCTGTAGGCACGCTTGTGATACGCAAAACAGCGCTCACCGACATATCACTGCCTGCGCTTGAAAGCGTGACAGGAGACTTGACGGTTGAGGAAAACTCACGTCTGCTGTCCATGACACTTCTGTCCTCTCTGAATAAGGTTGGTGGGGACCTTATAGTCAACAACAATCCCAAGCTCTCATCAGTTGCCGGACTCCGGGACGTGAAGGAAATAAGCGGCGATCTGGTTGTGACCAACAACGGTTCGCTCGGAGCGGACAGGCCTCTTTCCGAGGCTGGGGACTGGTCATACGGACTTTTCCCTGTCTTGAAACTACACAACGATGGCGTGGTTTCAGGAACTGTGCGCCTCGGCAACAACAACGGGGCCGCGGCGGAGTCTGTCGAGAGCATCGGAAAGATGGCGGAACCTGTTGTCCACAAGAATTATGTGATAGCCACGGCATCTGACGCGGCAGCGTTCTCACTTGAGGGACAGGCTGTCGGCGACCTCACTGTCAAAGGGTTGGAAATAACGAATGACATACTCAACTCCCTTGTCACAAAGGGACTCAGGACAGTCACCGGGACATTCACCCTGGAAAACACAAAGGTTTCTTCCATAGAACGTTTCTGCCAGAGCGTCACCTGCGAGGGAAGCGTTATACTTAAGGACAACACCGAAGGCGGACAGATCAACACCAACGGACTCCGTTACTACACACGTCTCGGAGGCGATCTTGTCATCGACAACTCACGAGTCGTGTTCTGGACCAACAATTCAAGTTTCGCGACTTTCATTGAAATCGGAGGAAGCGTCCGTGTACGTAACTGCGGTGATCTGAACAAGGGCGATGCATTCGAGTCACTCCTGCGGGTTGGTGGGGACCTCGAATTCTCATCATGCCCGAACCTCACAGATCTTAAGGGGCTCAAGATTGAGAAGATAGGCGGTAACCTGATTGTTCGTGACAACGACAAACTCAAGGCTCTTGGAGGCCTGGAGGGCGTGCGCTCGATCGGTGGAACCGTTATGATAAAGCAGAACCTCCCGGAATATGGCGATGTGGGTACTCCTGGCTGGTGTATGGTGAAAGGTTGGCTTGAGAACGGCGTGGTGGCTGACAAGGAACATTCGTCCCTTCTCGCAGCTGACGGCACCGAACCGGATCTCAGTCATGTCAAGGCATGTGATGGAAAGAATCCTCAGGAAAGTAATGTCCCTGAAAGTTACACGATCACAGGACTTGCTGAGCTGAACGAGTTCTTGTCATACATCCCGGAAAAACCAGAGACCGTCTATAACTTCACGGTAACTGGTGACGACCTTGGCGATTCCGACCTTGCGAGACTCTCTGAAAGAATCGGTGCGGTTTCTGGCAAGGCATCGTTTGTGTCGCTTCCTGGAATGACGACCACTACCGGAATATTCGATAAGATAGAGTTCACCGGAGGAGTCATTCTTCGTGACAATCAGAATCTTGTTGATTCGGATGCCATGTCTTCGCTGAAGAATCTCATTTCTGATTTTATAATTGAAAACTGTCCGAAACTCCGTACTCCGGCATCGGCTGGTGGAACCGGATGGTGTAATCTCGCGGTAGTTGAAGGCAATTTCAGAATTGACGGACTCAAGACCGTGATGAAGGACGGTTCTGCATTCCCGGCTCTCCAAACGGTCGGTGGAAACTTTGAGATAAGAAACTGTTCTGACGACCTCGAAAGTTTCTCCGGAATGCCTCTGAACGTTGTCGGCGGAGACATCGTGATTATGGACAATAGTGGACTGAAATATCTTGACGGCCTTGAAAACATCATGGCTGTCGGAGGAAATGTCACAATATTCAATAACCCGAAAATTGAGGTCAGTCCTGCCGGAGGCAGAGGATATTGCATGCTGCGCGACTTCGCCAACTGGGGTGTGCTGTCCTCTACTGTAGTCGTGAAGATAGGAACTGATTCAGACCCTGTGGATTTCGCGAATGTTGTGTCCTGTAACCCTGGCTCGGAATCTCAACCTCGCAGTTATGTCATCAACGGGCTTACCGCTCTCAAGGCATTTGTCTCGACCGTGCCTGCTGCCGGCAAGGAAACTGTGGGTGACCTTACTATAAGAGGCGCAGATATTACCGAAGAGGCGTTCCGTTCATTGGATGACAGGGTGGCTGTCGTCAAGGGAACATTCACAATGGAAAACCTCGGCAAGGAAGGCGGCAACATTTCGACTGACCAGGTTCTTGAGAACATAGACCTTCAAGGCAGCATAATTCTGAGGAATATTCCTGCGGAAATAAATCCTAATGGATTCCAGAACAAGACAAAGGTGAACGGTGACCTCATCATAGAAAACTGTCCAGTCTATCCTTACTGGAACTGGAACCCTTGGAAATCCTTAAAGGAAGTGACCGGGGACGTGCGCATCAGCGGACTTCCGAACTTCGGGGCCTCGTCATTCTCCGCGATCGAGAGAATCGGCGGCAGCTTCATAATCACTGATCAGCCTGGCTTCTGGCATTTCCGCTCATCTACCCTCAAGTACATCGGCGGCGACCTGACCGTCCGGAACTGCCCGGCATTCGGAGAGGGTGAGGCCCTTGACGGGTTCAATCACCTTGAGCATTTGGGTGGCAACGTCCTCCTGTGGGACATAAGCGGCTGGATGCCGGAAGAGACCGTGCTTGACGGATCTACCACTCGTGTGGGTCTATGCATATTCAACTGGTTCAAGAGTCATGGCATCATGAACGCCGACGCGACGGTGAAAGTCCGCAAGGACAACAAGGAAGTCGATATGTCTGCGATTCCGGCCTGCAAACCAGAATGAAAAGAGTAAAAATGAATATATAATCACATTAAAATAACAAATTTATGAAACGAGTCTTATACTTTCTGATGAGCCTGACGGCGGTTTTTGCCGTGGCTTCATGCAACAAGGGAAACCTTCCGGAGCAACCGAAACCGGGAGATGATGACGATCCTTATGGAAACGAAGATAAGGTCACTCTGACGGTGGATGGCACCCATGCGAAATTCGATGGAACGACTTTAGCTGAGGAGTGGAAAACTGACGATGCCATTGGGGTTTATGTTTCCGGAACCGGTGCTCCTGTGCGTCTCAAGGCAGGGGAGATTGCCGATGTGACAGCGACTTTCTCTGGCAAGGTCAAGAAGGCGGACACCTATACTGCGGTTTATCCTTACAACCGCGATTATGCAATCAAGGATGGAAGTTTGACCGTGTCCGTTCCCGCATCACAGGATGTGACCGCAACAGAAGTTGATGCGTCCGCTCATGTCGCTTATGCTGAGATAAAGGACGGCAAGGCTGAGTTCGCGCATCTGCTTTCGCTTGCGAAGTTTTCTGTCAAAGCCGATGGCGTGAAATCAGTCAAGATTGCCTCGAAGGCAGAGGGCGTGTTTATGGCCGGTGACATTGCTGTAGCCACCTCCGACCTCGTTGCCTCCGTGAAGGAGTCTGCGGGAGAGTCTTCCGTGACTCTTAATTCAGCGTTCGTTTCCGAGACTCCTTATTATGCTGTTGTGATTCCTGGGAAATACACCCTCGAACTAACGTTCACCAATGCGGAAGGCAAGCAGGTTGTGAAGACGGTTGAGAATGAGGTCGAGGTCGCCCGTGGCGCAGTTGCAGATCTCGGCGTTTTTGAGATCACTGAAAAAGAATGGACTGAAGGTGATGAAGAACCTGACGATCCATCCAAGCCGAAAAGCTATGTTCTGAACGGCAAGGCTGAAGTCGAGGCTTTCGCGGCGGCTTGGAAGGGCGAGGAGAAAGAGACAGTGCAGGATCTCACCATCAAGGGACGTGATGTGTCCCATACTGTCGCTCGGGAGGTTTTGAAGCGTGTCGCTGTCGTGGAGGGAACATTCGCTCTCGATGGTTGTGGAACGGATAGTGAAGGTGACTGGTTTGATACAGAGGGTTTCCTGAACGGACTTGAACTCAAAGGCGGCCTTGTGTTCCGTGACATTGTGAACATCGTCAATCCGAGCGGTTTGAAATATTACGAGAAGATTAATGGTGACCTCGTTATAGAAAACTGCCCTCATTTTGTGGTTGCTGACTGGTCGAGGGTGTTCGAGAACATAAGTGAGGTCGGAGGAAACTTCGTTATGAAAGGTTGCCGTCCGCAGAGCTTCGACGGCAATTTCATGAAGGCTTTGAAAAAAGTTGGCGGAAACTTCGATTTTGAGGACAACAAACAGATCTGGTCGTTCAAGAATAAGGGAGATGTCGCTCTTGAATATATCGGCGGCGACCTCATCCTTTCGGACAATGAAAGCCTCTGGAGCCTTCTGGCCTTCGACAAACTTACGCATATCGGTGGTAATGTGGTGATTTCAAATAATAATCCAAAGTTCCCTGAGACAAACAAGAATGTTGATGGCGAGGACTGCATAGGTTTCTGTCTGCTCAAAGACTATGTCACAAGCGGTGTCATATCTCCTGCCGCCAAGGTTTACATAAAGAGTGGTGACAAGGAAATCTCGCTTGATGACCTCACAAGCTGCAATCCGACGGACTACAATAGCTATGTTCTTGATGGACATGAAGCGGTGGTTAAGTTTATCGGAGCGGCAGGTTCTTCTAAGGAGACGGTTAAAGACCTTGTTGTCCGTGGCTCTGATGTGACGGAAGGTGATGTCCGCAGTCTTGATGACCGTGTTGAGCGTGTAACGGGAACCCTTACGCTTGAGAACCTCGGAACAGAGGAAGATAATTCATGGATTTCAACCGATCAGGTCATGGAAAACATATCTATCGAAGGCAGTGTGGTTCTGAAGGATATTCAAGCGAACATCAACCCTAACGGTTTCGAGAACCTGACGAAAATCAATGGCGACCTCAAGGTCATCAACTGCCCTAGACTCCGTTGCTCCGGTGGATGGATGCCGTTCAAGAATCTCACAGAAGTGACAGGTGATGTGCTTATTTCCGGGCAAAAGGAATTCGGAAGTGATTTTCTCAATAAATTGGAGAAAGTCGGAGGATCATTGACGATAGATAAATGTAACCCGAACTGTTGGGATTGGAAGTCTGAGTCTCTCCGGGAAATAGGCGGTAATCTCAACATCACCGACTGTACCTACTGGGAGAACTTCTATGGTTTCCATCAGCTTACGAAACTCGGAGGAAATGTGAATATCTACAAGTCCGAAGGATATGCCCAGGACAATAACGGTGGCGATAAATGGTTCCCTGGAACTGATTGGGATCTTAATGGAAAGAAGGTCGGTCTCGTGGTGTTCACTGTCCTCAACAAGAAAGGTATATTCACAGGGACGTTCTCAAGCTATCTCTGGAGATCTTCAGGAACATTCTGGTACGATGCTCTGAAGTGGGATGAGTACACAAAGAAAGCTGATGAGATCATCGCTGCGGAACAGAAATAATCCATGAAATTCAGGTTGTTGACATCCTTTACAGCTTTGCTGCTTGTCGCACTGCGGCTCTCCGCTGCCGGGTCTCCGTTCAGGTTCGACTCCGGCAGCTGGGACTGGGGTGTCATACGGGAGGCCGACGGCCCTGTGACACATGTCTTCCGGTTCGTGAACACATCTGCTGAACCTGCCTGCATCTGGCAGGTGAATGTGGCGTGCGGTTGCACTCGGGCGGAGTGGTCACGCGAGCCGGTGTCGCCAGGAAAAAGCGCTGAGATTACCGTGACTTTCAATCCCAGGGACTACAAGGGACATGTCTCCAAGACCCTCTCTGTCAGAAACAGCGGAAACACTGTCGATGTGCTTACAGTGAGTTGTGAGGTGATTCCGGTGGAGAAGCCTATTGATATCGCTTTCCCTGTGCTTCTTGACGGCGGCATAAGAATTTCGTCAGACCGGCTCAATTTCGGTCAGATCCGTCAGGGAGAGTCCCGGACAATGAAACTGGGAATCGCCAACGCTTCCGGCAGGCGCCAATCAGTGACAGTCTTGCCCGAAGGCCGGAGCGGGCTGCTCACGGCAAAGTCTCCGCTTGTGCTTGAACCTGGTGCAAGAGATTCCTTGACATTGACGTTCTCGCTGAAAGGACACGTGGCGCATTACGGGGTGATTGAAGACGCTGTCGTCATCAAATGCGGGCGCACGGTCTGCGGAAAGGCCGCGGTGTCGATGATCGGGACGGAAGCGACTTCCCGCGGAGGCTCTGACAGTGGCCGGAAACTGCGAGTTAGTTCACAATACGAGAACCTCGGTTCCGTTTCCCGTGACGGAGGCCCAGTACGTAAGACGTTCGAAATTTCAAATATAGGAAATAAAATCTTGGTCATCAGGGATATTCATTCTCCTGCCTGTGTCGAGGCAATCCTTTCGGGGACTAAGGATCTTAAGCCGGGGGAGAAGAGGACATTGACCATAATCCTTCATCCGGAGCTTACGGATAAATCCAGGATTTTCGAGACTGTCTATCTGACGGCAAACGATGTTGAGCATCCTGTCCATGAAATCATGATCGCGGCGACAATAAAATAAATGAAATGAATATGAATACACTGATAACTCTGTTACTTACATTTTCAACCACACTTGGCTCATGCGTTTCGACGGCGATTCATGGTGATGCCGAGAATGGTAGCACGAAGGATACTGCTTGTGTGGAAACTTCTGGACCAGAGAGTGGTAGGACCGCCGTGCCGGCGAATGATTTTCTCAACTCGATCGGCGTGAACTCTGCCATTGATGACCGCTTCGAGCACAAGGAACAGACTGCCGAGAGCATGAGATACATTGGCGCACGTTGGATTCGCAGCGGGGTGCAACGTTCTACTGATGTGTTTGAATACATGATGGCGAATGTTCCACATATCCGTTTCTCAATAATGTTCGATCCGGATGGAAACGACCGCGTCTTCGAGCAGGCGGCGTGGCTCAAGTCACGCGATGCTCTCGTCGCCCTCGAAGGAGTGAACGAGCCTAACAACTGGTGGATAACCTATAAGGGTGAGAACAGCGGTGGCCCATATTCCTGGAAAGGACTTGCACTTATGCAGCGCGACAGTTATGCCGACACGAAAGCCCGCCTCGGGAATGTGGATGTCTGGAGCATCACCGAGACAGGCGCGGAAAAGGACAATTACGGTCTCCAGTTTGCCGAGATTCCAGAGGGCGCTGATTGCCTGATGCCTGCCGGAACCAAGTACTACGACTGCATAAATGTCCACAACTACTTCATCCACCCACGCTGGCCTGCTCATTCCGACAACCAGACTTGGATCGCCTCGGAGTCCGGAAAGAAGGGGCTTGTGGTTGATGGCGTGTACGACAACCACGGAAAGACATGGGGCTCCGGCTATGAAGGCTACAGCGAGGAGCGGCTAAAGGCCATGAGGAAGGTGACTACCGAGACTGGCTGCACCCTTAATTCATACAAGGTCTGGTCGGATGACAACGGCCGTCCTCACGCTAAATACACCGAGGTGACAGACCCGAACTCGTTCGTGAGCGAGGAGGAGCAGGGACTGCTTTACATGTCATGCTATCTCGCGCAGTTCGCACAAGGATTCGAGTACACGTCAATGTATATTCTCCGTGACCGTACCGACGAGTCAGGCAACCAGAGCTTCGGTATGGTGGAACCGCTCGCATGGGAGGAATCTCCTCTTCACGGATACCACCAGCGATACCGCAAGGCCGCCGACTATATGCACAATCTCACGACCATTCTTGCCGATGACGCTTCCATCAAGAATCCCGGCAAGCTTGACTATGAGATACAGCACTGTCCTGAAACCGTGCACGACCTTCTACTCCAGAAGCAAGACGGAACGTTCTGCCTTGTGGTTTGGGGCGAGAATTATGCCGGCGGAAGCAATGAGATAACCGTGAAATTCGGGAAAAAGCATAATCTTAGCGTCTATGACCCGACTGCCGGTACGGATGTCATACAGACAGTCAGAAGATCTGACAAGATAAGTCTGACCATGACTAATAAGCCATATATCATTCAGTTGAAGAAATAGTTAAATGTTAGTTTGGTAAAATGATAAAAAACGAGTACATTTGTGTCAAACGAACACCCGTTCTCCATAATAGGAACCAGAACAAGGCTTATCGTAATGATAGACCGCTTGGTTTTTCAAGGATAGGTAATATTGATAACCATATAATTGTTATGGACAGAAGAGAATTTCCTTCAGTCTCGAAAACAATCGTAATGATGATGTCCCTCTCAGTGATGTTGTCAAGGAGAACTGTTTTTAAGTACAGGTAAATAACTCGTTGGGTTTATATATTAATTACTAATTAAAACCAATTACACATGAAACGTGTCTTATCAATGTTTCTCGTCTTGGTCATGGCCGCGCCGATCGCTGCCATAGCCGAAACGGCTGTCGCTCCTGCTGAGTCTCAGCAGAGCCAGAAAAAGCAGGTCTCAGGTGTCGTCACTGACAAATCCGGTATTCCTGTCATCGGAGCTGCCATCGCCGTTCCTGGAACCTCAACAGGTACCGTTACCGATGCCAACGGACGTTATTCACTGGCCGTGCCTAATGGAACAAAAGTCCTTGAGGTATCATGTATCGGCTACACGACACAAAACATCTCTGTTGGATCCTCCAGCAAATATGATGTTGTTCTTTCAGAGGATACCCTCATGCTTGCCGAGACAGTTGTTGTCGGTTACGGCACA
>OHHE01000449.1_pt1 | contig 10082 bp, 10 predicted proteins | sample 1567971 | NCBI WGS metagenome assembly OHHE01 (sample SAMEA3879508, study PRJEB24766) | human gut metagenome | biome: human-associated habitat; feature: feces | place: USA | collected 1985/1987 | reverse complement strand
CGATAGTCTGCATCCTCTCCCGCTTCACCGCCGTCAAGGACAAATGCCCGAGCACGGTCTATCTGCTATGCGGAATATTTCCACTCGTCCCTGGAGCCGGAATATTCTGGTTCACTTACTACCTCGTCTCAAGCCAGTTCTACCTCTCCGCGTCCGCCGGATTCACCGCCGTCAAAGGCGCGATCGCGATAGTGCTTGGAATAATCTTCGCGATGGAACTGCCGCAACGACTTTTCTCCGGAAAAAGGAAAGGCTAATCCTCAAACTCGATATCGTGAGACGGCAAGGCCTTTTTCTTGCGGAAGACGACCCTCTCGCTCATAAAGAAGTTAAGTCCACCGGACACGCACAGTGCCAGCAGGTTACACCACACGACATTCCACCGGAACATCCTCTGGATCAGAAGCAGGAAGGCCATCTTGACCAAGAACGCCCCGATGCAGGATAGATTGTAGCCGCCCAGGTGACGGAAAAACGACCTTGCGGTACGGCGCGACACCCTGTCCTTCCAGATAAGGAAATAGGCCACGACGAAATTGGTCACGGCGGCGCACTCGAAAGAGATGGCCGGCGAGACAATGTACTGGCCGAAATATGTGCTGAAAACCCATTTGGAGAAGACCCAAAGCACAACCGTGTCCACAATCGTTCCCAAAAGGCTCGACGCGGAAAACTCTGCGAATCTCTTGACTAATTTAAGCCACGGTCTGGTCATCACTCTCAGTTTCGGACGGCAAACTTACGGAAAAAACGTGAATATTTGGATAAAAAGCCAATCTATTCAGTAAATTTGTCGTTCAGCAAGCGGTGATCACCGCGAATGAGACATTTAAAAACGAACGAGCAATGTCAGAAGAAATGAACATAGTGCGTGACCTCGCCGTGATCCTGATCTCGGCGGGAGTGTTCACGATAATATCCAAGGCTCTCAAACAACCGCTAATCATCGGCTACATCCTCGCCGGTTTCTTGATCGGCCCGAACATCAGCTTCTTTCCGGGAATATCCAGCGAGCCGCTCCAAGAGAAGAGTCCGTTTCAAGGAATATCCCCAATGTCATTCTCAAAGACATTCACGGGATAGACATCCCGGAACGAAACAAGTTGTTGGATTCCTGCAAGATAACCGGATTCTACGATGTCTCCGCACCATTCTGTGGTACGGGTGGGGCGGCAAGGATGTTCGCGCCGCAGAAAGGAGCGGATCCCGAAATGGTCGAATCGTTGGATGTCTGGCTCACAATGCTTTGCGAAGTCTATTCAAAATATTCAGGAAAAGATGTCTTGAATATTCCGGGAGCGGGGGCAGCCGGAGGAATCGGAGGGGCGCTTGGCGGAGTGCTCGGAGCGTCAATGGTTCAAGGGATTCAAAAGGTTCTGGACATTTCAGGTTTGGACAGCAAGCTGGAGTCCTGCGACATTGTCATCACCGGCGAAGGTCGGGCGGACGCACAGACCCTCCGTGGCAAAGTACCTGTCGGGGTTCTTGAATATGTCAGAGCGCATACTGTTCCGGTTCATCGTCCCAAGGTCATCCTGATCGCCGGCCAAGTCTCTGACCGACAGCAGATTCTCAATGCCGGATTCGATGCCGTGCTCCAAATCACACCGGAAGGGATGCCTCTCTCCGAGGCCCTTGATCCAGTCACGGCCTCAGCCAACATCACGCAATCAATGCAGTCCTATCTCCAGCAAAGATGCTCGGGTGAAAAGTAAAGTATTTCTCACCCCACAATCCATTCAAGACTACTTTCGGGTGAAAAACCGGTCACTATTCACCCGATATTCCTAAAACCTCATAGATCTTAGGAATGAGGAACGAGAGAATATATTCATACTCCATAAAGTGAGTGCCGTCGTAGATGGTCCAGGTGCCGTCGCCGAAGTATTTTTTCCAGGTGCGGATGGAGACAACGCCGCTGCGCCGGTAATGGTCACGGGTGCCGAAAAAGGCATAGAAATAGTCCTTGCCACCGTTGCGTGGGGTGTTTTGCAAAGCGTCGCCGAGAACCCGCCTCCACTTTTTCAAAGGCTTATAGGTGAAATGCAGTTTCTGGCGGTCACCCGGTTTTGGCCTGTAAATCCTGTCGAACAGAGCTGTCACGCCGGGGATCAGCGTCAGCCAGGCCAAGGCAATGAAATATCGCGGAGCGTTCAGTGACGGGGAAACGAAAAGATGCGGATAACCCCTCAGCGCGATGGCGTGCGTGGCACCCATACTCTCCCCTATCACAAGCTCCGGCCGAACCTCCTCCGCCCAAGCGGCCAGCTGGCCTTGAGCGATTTCCGGATCAAAATCGTAAGTCCTGATGATGACCTCGAAATCAGGTCCCAGATTATCCTTCAAAATGGACGGGATGCGGCTGTCACCGCCCCCGCCCATTCCGTGGACATAAAGTATAACGTATTTTCGCATCCGCTATTTTTTGGCGACCAAGTCGCTCATCGCCAGATTGATAAGTATGTACCCCAGGAAACTGGTCAGGAATATGAACGACCAGTGGGAACGTTCGACAAGCGCGATGATGACCGCCAGTCCAACGATGACCAGAAAGGCGATTCGCTTCGCCACCTCCAGTTTAGAGGCTTTCTTTCCGCCACCGAACTTCATCGAGAACATCGGGATCTCGCAGATCAGAAGGTAGCACAGAATAAGTGTCAGAACCGGAATGAAAACCGGTCCCTGGCACCAATGCGCCAGAAAGCAGTCCGGCCGAACGGTCACAAGGGTCGCAAGTGATCCGCAGATCATCGCCGCCGCCGGAGTAGGCAGCCCGATGAAGCTGTCGTGCTGACGCTCGTCAAGGTTGAACTTCGCAAGTCTCAATGCCGAGAATGCGGCGAGGACAAGCGGTAAATATTTCAGGATCAGGATGTCCGTCCCGCTGATCTGGTAAAGCATCACGGCCGGGAGCACTCCGAAACTCACATCATCCGCCAGCGAATCCAACTCCTTTCCTATTTCCGAATATGCCTTCAGAAGCCTTGCGGCCAGTCCGTCGCAGAAATCAAAGACAGCGGCAAGGATCATCAGTTCGAATCCGAGTTCCAGCCTGCCGTTCAAAGAAGCGATTACCCCCAGAACTCCACAGAGGAGATTCATAGAGGTAATCGTGTTGGGAATATGTCTTATTATATTCATTTACTTTATTCCAAGTTTCTTCTTCAGATCCTTAGAGAGGGCATCCTTGTGGACGAGAACATCCATCGACTTCGCGCGCACGAATGAATCGGAGCAGTACCAGATTCCGCCGTACTTGCTTGCGGTTCCCCAAGAGTTCTTGACCATGAAATAGTTGGTACCGTTCTGATCCTTGGCCACTCCGAAGATCTGCATTCCGTGGTCATCAGTGGTGGCCTTGTTTTCAAAGCCTTCCTGACGGGACTCCTGGGTCACGGAAGCCTCCTTTGGCAACTCGGCGACAACTTCCTTCTTCTCGCCGGCCTTGCCGATCCAACGCTCCTGATCAGAGCCCGTGGTCGCCTTAACATCATCAAGAAGCACACCGATTCCATTTCTGGTGAAGCCCTTCTCACTCACGTCTGATCCCCAAGCGAGGGTATAACCCTTGTCGATAGCGTTGTAGATCACCTCCATGAACTCGTCCAGAGGAATGTTGTAGGCGGAGTCCCACCTCCAGTTGTCGGAAATCTCAATGATGAACGAAGTGTAGAACGGGTGGTGGGTGAACGAAGTGAGGGTCACATAGTCAGACGGAACGATTCCCATCTCGTCCCTGTAGGAGGCTGGGGTATAGTTCTTGCCGTTATATTCAAATGTCTCTGGGGTCTCGCCGAGGAAACTGTCCACGATGGCGTCAAAGCCTTTCTTCCAGTTCGTGGAAAGGGTTCTGTTAGGATTCTTGGCGATGGCCTCCACATAAGCCTTCGTGGTGGCGTCGAGTTCTCCGTGAATCGGGAGAGGCTGGAGTCCAGGCATCGCGTCCTGAGGCACAAGGCCGTAGTCCTCAATGACATGTAGAACATCATCGGCCTCTGAACCGGCGGCGAAGTTTATGTGGCCGTCCGTGCGGACATATTTCACAGCCCTGTCCTTGTAGGAATGCGAGACAACGAACATCTCCGAGAAATCCGGGTAGAGTGTCGTGTCCTTGATGTTCTTGATTCTTATGGCCTCTGACTCAAGGAATCCGAGTGCCGAAAAGCACCAGCAGGTACTGGAACGGTACTGGTTCTTGACAGATGTGATAGGGTTCTCCTTCACAACGGTGAACTTGTACTCGGCCTCAGGCTGAGCCGGCTTTGGCTGCGCGTTTGCAGAAATAGAGACAAGCGCCACCGCCGCGGCAATGATGATTTTCTTCATATTCGATAATTTTAATAGTTCTCAGCCTTGATTTGGAAATAACTTCTCGGGTGCTTGCAGACAGGGCAGACCTCCGGTGCCTTCTTGCCGATCACGATGTGGCCGCAGTTAGAGCACTCCCAGATCATATCCTCGTCCTTGGAGAACACCACCGCGTCCTGCACATTCTTCAGCAGCTTCCTGTAGCGCTCCTCGTGGGTCTTCTCGATCGCCCCGACCTTCTCGAACAGGAAAGCGATCTCGTCGAACCCTTCCTCCTTCGCGGTCTTCGCGAACCCGGCGTACATATCCGTCCACTCGTAGTTCTCCCCTGCCGCGGCGTCCGCAAGGTTCTCCTCCGTAGAAGGCACCCCGCCGTTGTGCAGAAGCTTGAACCAGATCTTGGCGTGTTCCTTCTCGTTCTTCGCCGTATCCTCGAACAGCTTGCCTATCTGCACATAGCCGTCCTTGGCGGCCTTCGAGGCATAATACAAATACTTTGTGTGAGCCTGGCTCTCCCCCGCGAACGCGGTGCGCAGGTTCTCCTCGGTTTTCGATCCTTTAAGTTCCATATTCTATGAATATTAAATATTACCTTTTGTGTTCCTTTCCGTGCCTTTGCCGCCCCGAGTCCATCATCCATCCCCAAGTGAGCCTCCAGCAGATACTTCCTTCCGCCTTTCGTCAACATCATTCATTCCCCCCGAGCCACAAGACACCGGCCTTGCAAATGTAATAAAATTACCTTGATAAAGAAAGCCCTCCACGACTATTGGTCACGCGAACCGTTTACGGGTCCCCTCCAGAGGAGCAAAAACAGGCAATATCGCTCCCATCGATGGCAAATTAACGTATGACGGCAGCATAACACGACAGAAATGCCACCGTGACCTACAGAGGAACGCTGCCGGGCAGCACTTCAAGCCGATTTCGCTCCCGTAGAGGGCAACGAGGTGTCCCCCGGCGACACTTTCTGGCAAAAACGTTGCCCAGGAACACGCCCCATCGTATCCAATAATGACAAAGAATGCAGTTCCCGCAAGGTATATTGGTTTTACGAAGAGATATTCATAAATTTGTCGGAAGGGAAAAAGATAGTATTCACACTTGCGTTGTTTGCGGTTATGGGCTATATTCACAACCATCATTTTTGACAGAATATGAGCATAACAAGATTCAAGGAGGCGCAGGAGCGCTTCGGGGAGTATGAGACGGCGCTGGAGGAGATCCGGCAGGGACGGAAGAGGTCTCACTGGATCTGGTATATATTCCCGCAACTCAAGGGGTTGGGAAGAAGTTACAACTCTGAATATTATGGGATCGCATCGTTGGAGGAGGCTAAGGAATATCTTGGAGATGCGGTGCTGAGGGGACGGCTGCTGGAGATTTCAAAGGCGCTGATGGAGCACAAGGAAGAGGATATTCATAGCATTATGGGAGGAATTGACGCACAGAAGCTGCGCTCCTCGATGACGCTGTTTGAATCCGCCGCTGGCGATGACGATGGATGCAAGGTCTTTGGAGAGATTCTTGACACCTTCTTTGACGGCAAAAGGGACGGGCGCACCCTCGGGATGCTCAAGGCACAAGAAAAATAAAGAGCGGAAACCGACATTTGGATTTCCGTAAGAAAAACGTTAAGTTTGAAACGAGGAAACACGTAAAAGACAGATGCAGAACCTTGATTCCATAGACCTCAGCGCGACTCAGCGGCGGGCGGTAATGAAACTTGCGGTCGAGTTGGTGAAAGCGGACGACCGGATCCACTCGAAAGAGGTCGCGGTGCTGGACAAATTGCAGTCCGGGCTTGAGCTTGATCAGGAGGAGCTGGATCTTACACACTACCTGCCTTTGGAGAGTGCAGTGGATTGTCTCAAGAATCTTGAGGAAGAGCCGACAAGGCGCATCATCAACCTTTTCAACGAGATAATGTGCTCGGACAACGACATCGACTTCGAGGAGAATCTTCTGTTGTCCTCAATCTCAATGTCTTGCGACAGCGGATCCAGAGACTGGTGCAGGATTCTGTCCGCGGACGCAGCCGAATCCGAAGCGCCTGAAAAGCAAATCGTCTTTCTTGAAGGCCAAACTTCGGAAGCGGCGCATCTGGTTCTCGATGACAAATACGACAACTTACTCATTTCAAAGGCATTCGGTGACATCGGAATCGAGTTTTTCTACCTTCCGGACATTATTCGAGAGTTCGGGCAACATCTTGAGGACGATGACAAATTCGGGCTTCTCCAGCGTTCGATGGAATACCTCGTGCCGGCCGGAGACAAAATCAAACTGAACAATCTGAAGGAATCACTGGCGACCCTCGACACCAGAACCTTCTACCACCTCATCCTTTCAAGGTTCAACATTGATCCTGAGCGGATTCCGTACCAAGCGTTCCTGCTCGTCAAAATCAGGGACAGCCATATTCTTGACGACAGCGACACGATGCGCCGCACGGTGGATTTCCTCTGCATAGACATCTCATCCGAGGTCAAAAAACGAATCCTGGCATTCGTCTCCCGCTTCGACGAGCGCCGCGACCTCCTCTCCTACAAAGGCTACTACAAGTTCCTGTACGACTATCTCAGTTCAGAGGCGAAAATCACCAACCCCATCAGCATCAACTCAAAAGGCGACTTCATCCTCGGCTCGGGCGAGATCATCAGGTTCAAATCCGCCCCTCAGGCGAAAACCCTCTACGTGCTTCTTCTGAGCCGCGGCCACAAAGGAATCTCCCAAACCGACTTCAACAAAGCCGTCTCATTTCTCAAAGCACTGGACATCAATGAATATATCACCTCATCCGGCGATTTCGACTTTCCGCGTTTCAATGAATATCTCGCCGGCAAGGCTGATGAATATGCCCGGATCATCCTCGACACGATCACAATCTACCGCACGCTTTCGACCAAGGACTGCCAGAAGAAGAATTTCCTTGAATATATCCAGAGCATCCTCCAGCACCGCAGTTCGCTGAAGACCTACATCAACTCCGGTTTCGCTTCCGCCAGGAAACTCGCTAATCCGGAGCACTTTACGGTCCGTTTCGACACCGCTTCCCAAACCTACTCAGTGTCGGCCAGTCCATCGCTTTTCACCTCAACCTTAGGTTCCACAAGCACCAAGCCTCTTACCGAGACTACTTTCTGGCACTCTCTTAAGTAGCCGTTGGACGCATCATACTGAATTTCAATCTATTACAGATTACTGCCAGCCAATACGAGAGGGCAGGATTACACAACAATATGGTCATCAAGGAGTTACAGTTCAGCCACATTTTAAACCAATCACGGGATATTGATTTCAGGAGACAATACAGCGACATTGTTGTCAAGTAGTGTGTTTATTTTCCAAACGGTTGGATTCCTGGCGGAAGAGTCTGGAATGAGCGTTATCTTAGCGGACTCCAAGTAAGAGTTATAGGATTATGGCTAAGGAAAACAACGGTAAGGTTACTGGATATTTCCAGAACGGTGAGACGCAAAATAGCACAAAGACAATAAGTTATCTGTGCGGAGACTCAGCGGAAGTGATCGAGGGAAAAGGACGGAACGTCATTCCGGAGGCAGAGAAGGAACCACTTTGGAAGGCCTATCTGGAGAAGTTCAAGGATCCAATCATCATCATATTGCTTGTGGCGCTGGGACTGTCACTGGGAGTGTCCGGATATGAGATGGCATATTCAGGTAGGGATGCCTCGTGCCTGATCGAGCCACTGGGGGTGCTGGTGGCGATACTTCTGGCGACAGGGATCGGGTTCATATTCGAGGTCAAGGCGGAGAAAGAGTTCAAGATTCTGAACAAGGCCAAGGACGAAAGACCGGTCAAGGTGCTGCGACTGAAAAACAGGAACGACATACGTCCGCAGACCTATGAGATTCCGAAAAGTGATGTCTGTGTCGGAGATGTGGTGGTGCTGGAGAACGGGGACGAGGTCCCGGCGGACGGCAATCTGATCAGCGACCGGAATCTGATCATAGACGAGTCGAACTTCACGGGCGAGCCGTTCACGAAAAAGAGGACCGAATCCGATGGCACAAAGGAAGAAAGCACCTATCCGGAGAACTTTCTGCTTCGGGGCACAACCGTGATCGAAGGCAGCGCGACGTATAGAGTCACAGCTGTCGGCACGGAAACCGAGGAAGGGAAAGGCGCGAGAATATTACAGGAAGAGCCTGAGGTGGAGACTCCTCTGAACGCCCAGTTGAACCAGCTCGCCAAGTGGATCACTTACGCCAGCTACATCATCGCGGCGCTGATCGTGGTCGGAAGGATGAGCATATTCTTCCTCACGAATGATGTGGGGACATATTCATTCATCGAGGTTTTCCGCACCGCGCTCAACTCGCTTATGATCGCCGTGACGCTTATTGTCGTGGCGGTGCCGGAAGGGCTGCCGATGAGCGTGACGATCAGCCTTGCGCTGAGCATGCGCAAGATGCTGAAAGAGAAGAATCTGGTGCGGAAACTTCACGCCTGCGAGACCCTCGGGGCGACAACCGTCATCTGCACGGACAAGACCGGAACGCTGACAGAGAACAGGATGAGCGTGGTGGAATCCGAGTTCTGGGGCGTCGATGAAAGTCTTGTCGCCGACAGCATCGCAGTGAACTCCACAGCAGCGCTGAACGTTTCGGAGGGCGGTGAGCCACGCGCTATCGGCAACCCGACGGAAGGAGCGCTGCTGCTCTGGCTTCGCGGTAAGGGAATAGACTATTCCGAGCGCCGGAACGCCTACAAAATCCTGAACCAGGAGGCGTTCTCCACGGAAAGGAAGAAGATGAGCACCGAAGCGATTGACACTGTTTCCGGCCATGAATATCTCTTCGTGAAAGGCGCGCCGGAGCTTCTGCTGGAGACTTCCGATGTCATTGACGGCGGCCCGTCCAAGGAAAGCGTGCTCGCCACCCTGGCGACATGGCAGTCAAAGGGGATGAGGACATTGGGATTCGCCATAAGGAATATGTCAGCGGACGACTCCAGACTAATATTCATAGGCATTGTCGGCATCGCAGATCCAATCAGAGACGATGTGCGTCAGGCGATCGACACCTGTTCAGGTCACGCCGGGGTCAGGGTGATCATGGTGACCGGGGACAACGCCCTTACCGCCAGCGAGATCGCCCGTCAGGCCGGAATCATCGGCGCCAACGAGACCAATCCTCTGACCATCACCGGCCCCGAGTTCGCAGCCAAGAGTGATGAATATCTCAAAAAGGAAGTCATCCCGACTCTGCGGGTTCTATCCCGGGCGCGTCCCGAGGACAAGGTCCATCTCGTCACCCTGCTTCAGGAGATGGGCGAGGTCGTGGCGGTCACCGGCGACGGAACGAACGACGCTCCGGCTCTGAAAAAGGCACAGGTCGGGCTCTCGATGGGTGACGGAACGGCGAGGGCAAAGGAGGCCAGCGATGTGACGATCATCGACAACTCATTCTCCAGCATATCCTGTGGGGACGATCCTTGTACTTGAACATCAAGCGTTTCATCCTGTTCCAGATGACGATCAACGTCTGCGCCTGCCTGATTGTGCTCCTTGGCGCGTTCATCGGACTGGACTCACCTCTGACCGTCACGCAGATGCTGTGGGTGAACCTGATAATGGACACATTCGCGGCGATGGCCCTGTCATCCCTGCCGCCTGACCGCCGGGTTATGGAAGACAAGCCACGCGACCAGAAGAGCCACATCATCGACCGACGGATGGGGAAGCGGATAGCCTTTTCGGGAATATTCTTCTTTGTCTATCTGGCTCTTCTCTGGCAGCTTCTCTGGCA
>OHHE01000445.1_pt1 | contig 10112 bp, 7 predicted proteins | sample 1567971 | NCBI WGS metagenome assembly OHHE01 (sample SAMEA3879508, study PRJEB24766) | human gut metagenome | biome: human-associated habitat; feature: feces | place: USA | collected 1985/1987 | reverse complement strand
TATTGGAGTTAAAACTGTACATCAACGAGAGACGGCGCGTAATAGCAAAAAATAATTCAGCGGACACGCTCTCTATCATTGAACAATACAAAAACCGTTACTCGTTCAACCAGTCAGCCACCCAGAAAATGGAAGCCCTGCACAGCATAAAAGGTTTCGCACATCCATCTTTCTTTGTGCCGGAAACCGTACTGTACATAAACGAAAACTCTATCCTGTACGTACACTCAGCTTTGCGCTATATCGATATGCTTCTCGAATACATGCAGCGGAATGACAATTCTATAGATTATGAAATTTATTCTTTTTTTCAGAACTTCAAATCCATGTTATTCAACAACGAGCACGACACAACGCCAACATATATAATCGAACAGTCAAGAGATTATATCTATAGCATTCTCGGAAATAGCAAAAGAAAATCTAAGATGACTGACATATGCAAATACGCAGCCTTCGTGGAAAGTCTCACAGAACTCGGTAACGCCATAAGCGCATCCAATATGAAACTCTAAATCCCCCCTGTTTTTCAGAACATAAAAACAGCCCGTCGCTTATGCGACAGGCTGTTAAGAAGGGGGGAGTGGAGGATTCCTATGTTTTGGGGTTTGGGGTTATGGGGTTACATTACATCGTATAAAGGGATTTCTACGAATTTCGTGCTAAGGGAACCCTCCGTCTATCAAAATATAAGTGATTGTCTTTTTTATAACCAGAAGGCTTGTTGATCACAACTCATCTCCTTGTTATGCCCATATACTATCAAAACACTTTGAAATTGTAAATACGCAAAAATTTATAAAACGAAGGCTTTTTTTTGTGGTAATTTATCAACAGTTGCGCATTTCAATAGTTTTTAGAAGATTTTTGAATGCAAAATGATTGTTTTTTTCACGTTTGAACGGTTTATTGTTCATTATGATCACTTTTCGCAACAATAAATTTCAGATTATCGTGCAAAGCTGTCAAATTCGTTTGACTGTTGGCGAAGATCGGAGTGTTGTAATATAATAGTAAGAAGTCAATCATCTCGGAGGACATGCTATGAATGAAAACGATATTCTAAAGGGGCGGTTAAAGGATCTGGCAAATGCCGCCTTCCGCCAGAACAGATATACATATACTAATTTTCTGAGTGCTGCAGACATGGAAGTATTTTACAGTAATCTTGAACCGTTGTCATTTGCAGGATATACCATCTTTGGAGGCAGGGAATCCTGCGACCGCGTTATGATCGCCTTTGGAAATGAAGCCGACTGCGGCTACGCACCGGCTTTTCCCATCTGCACCATGAAGGTTTCCGCTGTTTCGGACAAATTCTCAGACGATCTGAACCACAGGGATTTCCTTGGGGCACTTATGAATCTTGGCATTGAGAGGGAGATGGTGGGCGATATACTGGTCACCGAATCCACTCATTCTGGCAAGCACAACAATGCCTATATATTCTGTGTGGACACTGTTGCCGATTATATCGCAGAAAATCTGACAAAGATAAGGCACACAAATGTAAAATGTACTTTTTGCAGCACCCAGGATACTTATGAGATACAGATAAAAAAGGAACCTCTGCACATAATCGCAGCATCTGCAAGAGCGGACGCAGTGACCGCCACAATAACAGGCCTTTCAAGAAGCAGCACATCCCTGTTGTTCAGGGAAAAGAAATTTTCACTAAACAACAGGTTGTACGAAAACAGCAGCTACCAGTTAAAACCGGGCGACGTATTTTCAATACGTGGATATGGCAAATATGAATTTGTCGAGACAGGCAGCGCAACCCGGAAGGGCAGACTGAACATAGAATTACTCAGATATATTTGATCTTCTAACAACTAGCAATTGATCAGTTCACTGTAGTATCTTTTCACATCAGCGCGTCTTGTTGCGCTGATGTGTATACTTTTACCATTTGTCAGTATCATTTCATGAGCCGTGCATCTGCTCACATGATCCGGATTTACAAGATAGGATTCATGTGGTCTGATAAATCCCCCGTAGCCCACCTTCATGCGTTTTTCCATCTCGCCAATACTTCCATAAAAAACATATTTTTGTTCCGTTGTGACCAGATTTATGCGACGCAGTTCGCTTTCAAAATACATTATGCTCCGGGTATCTACACTGTATCTCACCCTTCCGGATACAAATGTGAATCTTCTCTCATCCCGGCTCCCCTCAACCGCCATCGTCATCACCTTTTTGAAATTTGCCGCATTAACAGGTTCATACAGAATATAACACGGTTGGATATCATACAATCTCCGGTTTATTCCTGCTGCTATCATCACGAGACTACCTACCCTGCGGTCTTTTTTCAAGACATCGGCCACATCCCAGGAACGATACACCACCACTACATCGTAAATTCCTTCAAGATCCATGTCGACCATGATCGCATGCACATTGTCATAATATCTCACAGCGCACACACATCCCGCATCTCTCTGCCATATACCCATGTACTCCTGCAACAACGGGCTCATTACTTTCTGCTCACTGTACACAGCAATCTTCAGCATATCTCCCTCCAAAGCTGCAGAAGCTTCCGCTCCTGTTCATCCCGGATAACGATTTCCTCCCTCGGAGTCATATCCTCCTCCATCACATCGATATCCCATATGAAATAATCACATGTGCGGTTAAGCACCCTCGACAACAGCACCAGCCGCTTCAGGCTCGGCAGACTTCCGCCATTTTCAAGACGGCTTATATATTTGCCATCTGCATAGATAAGATACCCCAGCTCCTTCTGTGTGAGGTTCATAGACTTGCGGGCATCCTTTATTCTCTGCCCAATAATAACACTGTTCAATTTTTTCTCCTCCCTATCCGTCCCCGCGGACAACAATATTACTTTACAATAAAATCGCAAAATAAAAAACCGCATCCCATGCGGACTTTCCACATAAGATGCGATTTTTAGTACACTTATTTACTAAATATTTCGAAAAACTTTATTTTTATTCTTATTTTGTAATTCCAAGCTTTATTGCCTCGTCAGCTACAGCCTTGGCAACCACCTTAGCAACTCTCTCGTCAAATGCTCCAGGAATGATGTAATCCTCCTTGAGCTCATCATCTGTTACAATGGATGCGATAGCCTTGGCTGCTGCCATCTTCATCTCTTCAGTTATGCCTGTTGCCTTGGCGTCCAAGGCACCTCTGAATATTCCCGGGAATACTAGAACGTTATTAATCTGGTTTGGATAATCCGAACGGCCCGTCGCCATTACTCTTACTCCGCCCTTTGCCGCTTCCTCAGGCATGATCTCAGGTGTAGGGTTTGCCATGGCAAATACTATAGGATCTGCTGCCATAGATGCAACCATCTCTGCTGTCACGATATTTGGAGCTGAAACTCCGACAAATACATCCTTGCCCTTCATGATCTCAGCAAGCGCCCCAGTCTGCTTATCTTTATTTGTCACCTCTGCCATCGCTGCTTGTGCCGGATTCATCCAGTCCTGTCCAGGACACAGAGCACCCTGCCTGTCCACAAGAACCACATTGCCTATACCGAGCTGAAGCAGAAGCTTACATATTGATATACCTGCAGAACCCGCTCCGTTGATAACCACATTTGCCTCGTCAAACGGCTTGCCGACAAGCTTTAACGCATTGATGAGTCCTGCTGACACAACGATAGCTGTACCATGCTGATCGTCATGGAATACAGGAATGTCAAGTTCTTCCTTAAGTCTTTTCTCTATCTCGAAGCATCTTGGAGCTGATATATCCTCCAGATTGATTCCGCCAAATACAGGTGCAATGCGCTTTACTGTCTCAACAATCTCATCCACATCCTTTGTGTCAAGGCAGATAGGGAATGCGTCAACTCCGCCGAACTCCTTGAAGAGTATGGACTTTCCTTCCATTACAGGTATAGCTGCCTCAGGTCCTATATCTCCCAGGCCGAGAACCGCTGTTCCGTCTGATACCACGGCAACCATGTTGCCCTTGCATGTATATTTGTATACGTCAGCCTTATTGTCACGGATCTTTCTGCAAGGCTCTGCAACGCCCGGTGTGTAAGCTGTGCTCAGATCGTCTCTGTTCTTCACTGCTACCTTGGACACTACCTCTACCTTACCCTTGTGCTCCTCATGCATCTTAAGACTTAAACTATTGTAATCCATGTCTGTTCCTTTCTGCGCACCCGCGCATCCTGTATTTTATCTACTGTATATATAACAGCGCCTCTCCTATATAGCGCTGCTCCGGAATCCCTGTTTTCCCCGGCAACACCGCTTATTCCATAATAACCTTGACTCACATTTTAGTCAACGATATGTGCCAGCATATGTACTCTGTTGAATGGGAACGAGAAGTAATATCCATCTGCAAAATCCGAAGTGTACTCAAGTATATCTCTGGCGATCTGTATGCCGCACTCCTCGCCTTCCTGCCTTGTGGCATTTTCACTGTATCTCTCTATGATCTCGTCCGGGATCTCTATGCCCGCCATCTCATTTTTCATGAACAAGGCATTTCGCCTGCTGACAAGCGGCATGATTCCCACAAGTATTGTCGCGCCGGTCTCAGCCTTCATGTCTCTTAGGATCTGCGCCTGCTCTCTGGAGAACACCGGCTGTGTCAGAAAGAATTCAGCCTCGGCTTCCATCTTTCTTTTTATTCTGTCTATCTCAAACTTTGTGTTAAGTCTGTTCTGGTTAATCGCTCCGCCGTAGGTGATCTTATCCCCGCTGAACACCTCTTCGTTCATAGACTGCAGCAGCTTCATCATTCCGACTGAATCAAAGTTGAACACGCTCCTGGTCGTCTGTCTGAACATGACCGGAACCGGATCACCTGTTATGACAAGGAAATCCTTTATGCCATTAAGCTGTGCACCGAGCACGCTTCCCCTTATGGCTATGGCATTCTTATCACGGCAGCACAGATGCGGCATGACCCTAAGTCCTGTCTCCTTGTGCACTTTCTCCGCCATGAGTATGGAATTCGCTCTGGTTCTTCCCGATGGCGAATCAGGGAATGTCACCACATCCACATGTGACTGCTTAAGTATATGGGCTGCATCAAGCAGCTTCTGATCGTTGACATCCACCGGAGGTGCCAGCTCCACAGCAATCAGCTTGTGCTTGTGTCCGTCGGCATTTTTTGTGGCTGCCCCGCCACGCTCCAAACGTCCTTTGAGGAAATTGTCCTTTACAGCACTGTCAGCCTGTACCTTTTCCACATGAACCTTGGCAGCCTTTGCAATATCTCCGGTTTTCACCCGTTCCATGATCTGATGTATGTATTCAGGATTTGTTCCGCAGCATCCTCCTATGATATCTGCACCAAGCGCCGCTATGTCCTGGATCTTATCTATGAATCCCTCTTTGTTGTCATTGAACACCAGTCTGCTCTGTGTAAACTTCGGGTATCCCGCATTCGGCATTACTGATACAGGCTTTCCGCAGTCTATATCCAGCTTTTTCAGAAGCTGAAGCATATGGTACGGACCAACTCCGCAGTTGAATCCAACACAGTCCACGTCCTGATTTCCTGCCACCTGGGAGAGCAATGCCCTTGCCGAAAATCCACAGTTGCTGTACCCAAACTGGTTCACGCAGAACGACACCATGACCGGCGTGTTCTTTCTTGCCTTCAGGTGCTTCACCACAGGCTCGAGCACATTGAACTCAGGAAATGTCTCAAACCAGATGATATCCACTCCCATGTCCTGCATCGCCTCACCCAGCAGCTTGTACTGTGACACCCTTTCATTCAGCGTGAGACCGGCATCCGCAGGTATCGGACCTATATCTCCGGCAATGTATACCTTTTTGTGATCCGTTCCAGCTTCGCCGTCCGCAGCCTGCTTCGCAAGCTTCACCGCTGCACGCACATTTGAAATGACATAATCCATGTCAGCATCAAGGCTCGCTGTATTTGCCGCAAATGTATTTGTCCTTATAAGCCCGGCTCCCGCTTTCACATACTCTTTATGGATTTCAAGTACCCGCTCCGGGTGGCGCATGTTTGCAAGCTCAGGAGCGACAGTTCCCTGCTCTCCGTACATTCCCACATAACAGGTTCCAAATGCCCCGTCTGCAACAAGTAATTTATCCTTTAAACTCTCAAGTATATTCATCTAACATCTCCATCCTAATATTATTTTTCACCTGCGTCTATATCCGTACGATTATACAGTACTTTTTGAGCAGATGTATCTATTTCTACGCTGAGTGCGCATTTATCTTTAGCACTTTACCATATTAAACTGTCCTATATAGAATAATATAGGAATTGCGATTAGTCAAATTTACGCTAAAAAATTGCCAGGTTCAAAAAATCTATTTGAACCTGACAATTTTATAATATCTGATCACTGGAGCAGCGTGTACTGCTCCAGATTCCACACGTCTGTCACAAGGCCATCATAAAATTCAGGCTCATGACATACCAGAAGTATAGACCCCTTATACTCGGAAAGAGCACGCTTCAATTCATCCTTGGCATCAACGTCAAGATGGTTTGTCGGCTCGTCAAGCAGAAGCACATTTGTATCAGTGTTGATTAACTTGCAAAGTCTCACCTTCGCCTGCTCGCCGCCCGAGAGGACCTTCACCTTGCTCTCGATATGCTTGGTGGTAAGTCCGCATTTGGCAAGAGCCGCACGTACCTCATACTGGGTATATCCCGGGAATTCCTCCCAGATTTCCTGCAGGCATGTATTCTCGCTCGGCTTAACCTCCTGCTCAAAGTATCCAATGTGCAGATAGTCGCCAAGCTGCGCCTTGCCGGATATAGCTGGGATAAGTCCAAGCACACTCTTCAGGAATGTCGTCTTTCCTATACCATTCGTTCCTGTGATGGCTATCTTGTCACCGCGCTCCATGCGGAGATTCATCGGTTTGGAAAGCGGCTTGTCCTTGCTGTAACCTATCACCAGATCATCAGTCTCGAATATGACCTTACCAGAGGTTCTCGCTTCCTTGAAGTTGAACTCAGGCTTCGGTTTCTCACGCTCAAGCTGAATGACATCCATCTTGTCAAGTTTCTTCTGTCTGGACATAGCCATATTTCTTGTGGCAACCCGGGCTTTATTTCTCGCCACAAAATCCTTCAGCTCAGATATCTCCTGCTGCTGCTTTCTGTACGCAGCCTCAAGCTGGGATTTCTTCACCGCATACACCTCCTGGAACTTGTCATAATCGCCGACATATCTGCCCAGCTGACAATTCTCCATATGGTATATGATATTTACAACTGAATTCAGGAACGGAATGTCATGGGATATAAGAATAAACGCATTCTCGTATTCCTGAAGGTATCTCTTGAGCCACTCTATATGGTGTGCATCAAGATAATTCGTAGGCTCGTCGAGCAGAAGTATCTCTGGCTTTTCAAGCAGAAGCTTCGCCAGCAGAACCTTGGTTCTCTGTCCGCCCGACAGCTCAGTTACATCCTTGTCCAGTCCCAGCTGCAGCAGGTCAAATGCTCTGGCAACCTCCTCAACCTTCGAGTCTATTATATAGAAGTCATGGCTGTCCAGAAGATCCTGAAGAAGTCCCATCTCCTCAAGAAGAGTGTTCATCTCATCCTCGTCAGTGACCTCCGCCAGCTTGTCACATATCTCATTTATCCTCTTCTCCATATCGAAAAGTCTGGAGAACGCATCCCTCAGCACTCCGCCTATGGTCATGCCCGGCTCAAGGACCGTGTGCTGATCCAGATATCCGACCTTCACATTCTTCGCCCAGGTCACTGTACCCTCATCCGGCATGAGACTGCCCGTCACTATATTCATGAAGGTTGATTTACCTTCACCATTTGCGCCGACAAGCCCTATGTGCTCGCCTGCCAGAAGTCTGAATGACACATTTTCAAATATTGCCCTGTCACCAAATCCATGGCTGAGGTTGCTTACATCTAATATCATAATCTCTCCTTTTTACTAATCCACCGGCTTTAAATACATTACAGACAGAGCCGGAAGATCAAAGCCGAAGTCACCGCATACGCCCTTGATACTCTTCACGGTGTCTTTAGTGTTTCCACCGTATTTATTCCAGTCCGTGTTCATGAGGACTTTCATGGAATTGCCCTCGCCGTATCTGAAGTGATAATCCCTGTATGTATTTCCTGATAGGTTCATGACTACTACTATCTTATTTTCCTCAATAACTCTCTGGAATATATATACAACATCCTGCTCTTTGCCACAGAGTATCCAGTCAAACCCGTGAGGATCATCATCCCACCCTGACAGCGCAGGCTCTTTCAGATAGAGCTTATTCAAATCTTTTATAAATCTGTTAAATGAATCGTGGTTCGGGTATTTCAGTATATCCCAGTCCTGCTCACGCTTCTCGTCCCACTCTCTTAGCTGGGCTATCTCGTTACCCATGAAGTTAAGCTTCTTGCCCGGATGCGCATACATGTAGGCGTAGAGCGCCTTTGCATTTGGGAATTTCTCTTCATATGATCCCGCCATCTTCTGGGCTATGGTTGCCTTGCCATGTACAACCTCGTCATGCGAGAGTGGCAGCATGTATCTCTCATTATAAAAATACATCATGGAGAATGTCAGCTTGTGATACTGGTCGCCTCTGCAAAACGGCAGAGTTCTGAAGAAATTCAATGTGTCATTCATCCAACCCATATCCCATTTGTAGTCAAATCCCAGTCCGCCGTATCCGACTTCCTTGGTGGTTCCCTTGTAGTCCGTGGAATCCTCGGCGCAGAGAATACATGACGGGTGTCTGTCCTTAAGTCCCTGGTTAAGCCCCTTTATAAACTCAACCGCCCTGTCATTTACACCTCTAGACTCGTCGCCCATCCAGTAGATTATCCTGCTGATGGCATCCATTCTTAGGCCATCAAAATGATACTCTGTGAGCCAGTAATTCGCCGCACTCTTGAGAAATGTCTGAACTTCTCCCTTGGAATGGATGAAATTCTTACTACCCCACTCGCTGTAGCCCACATCATCGGTCGGATGCTCATACAGATTGGTTCCGTCATACTTTGCAAGTCCATATCCATCCAGTGCAAAATGCACAGGCACATAGTCCATGATGGCACCTATGCCGTTCTTGTGAAGCGTGTCGATGAGGAACTTCAGGTCATCCGCCGTTCCGTATCTAGCCGTCGGACTGAAGAATCCGGTATTCTGGTAGCCCCATGACTCATCACATGGATGCTCCGAAAGCGGCATAAACTCCACATAATTGTAGCCCTGCTCTTTCAGATATTCCACAAGCATCGGTGCTATCTCTCTGTATGTATACCAGCCCTCAGCAACTCGGTCAGTCTCAATGACTTCTTCCGGTGTCAGCTGTTTTCCATTCTCATCATACACCGGCTTGCAGTGCCATGAGCCCATGTGCATCTCATACACATTGAGCGGACCACCCTTGCACTCATTCCGTGTCCTCATCCATCTTGCATCGCCAAATGTATACTCATCCATATCTCTTATTATAGATGCAAATGCCGGTCTCAGCTCCATGCCGAATCCATACGGATCACAGTGATCCACACAATATCCATCTCTCTGGTATATCTTATATTTATACATCTGTCCGGCCTTTGCCCCCGGCACAAAACACTTGAAAAAGCTGCCATCGTAACACCTCTCCATGGCAGTCTCTCCCCATGAATTGAACTCACCTGTAACCGTCACCGACTCCGCATTCGGTGCATACGTCACAAAGTCCACTCCTGTCACTGCTTTCCTCCTGCTCTTGCCCACGTTCTCCTTCACAACGTGTGCGCCGAGCTCATTGTAGGCATCAAAGCACCTTCCCGAATAAAACTCATACAAATCCATAACTTTTCCTCCATACAAAGTTAGTATTCAAGTTCCATCATCCAAGCCCTCTCAGTCATTTCTTGACTGTAGTAAATTACCTTCAGTATACCGTTGCATATCCGCTATATGAATATTCGTTTTTTGATAAAAGTAAAATAATTTACTCCAGACAATTATTGACAATTAGATTTAATATGTATATACGTTTTTTTGACTATATCTTTCTTTTGTTGTATTCTATATTATAATGCATAGAGCGTCATCAGAGCGCTTACAGCCATTTATAATCATTATCCGCGTACAGCTTTTGTATGATCAGAAAGGAGCTTTTATGGACAGAAGGATT
>OHHE01000444.1_pt1 | contig 10130 bp, 4 predicted proteins | sample 1567971 | NCBI WGS metagenome assembly OHHE01 (sample SAMEA3879508, study PRJEB24766) | human gut metagenome | biome: human-associated habitat; feature: feces | place: USA | collected 1985/1987 | reverse complement strand
TTCTTTCTGCTTTTCCTCCGGCGTTTTGGGCTTGGGGAGAGCATAATGATTGCCCCAGTTTTCCGCATAGTCCTTCAGCGTGCCCAGCCGCTTGAGGGTCTTTTTATCGGAACGATTTCCGATTTGGCAGAGCAGTTCATAGGCATCTTTCTTGAAGTCCAGTAGATCATACACATCCACCAGCACTTCCTTGGCCTGCTGATCCTCACTCTGCTCAAGTTCTTCCTTGAAGGTATATAGAGCGCGGACACTGTCCGGACCTTCATTGGTCGCAACAAACTGTTTTTTTAGTTCGATATAGGTTTTTTGATATTCTGTCATTGGTCGCACCTCCCATCAATCCCACCAGAAATACCAGACGGTGGACTGCCACAGGACATCTGCCAAGGAGCCAATGCTTCCATCCTCATTCTGATCCAGATCTGGGCAGAAACCATATTGCTCCACAGCCACCTCCATAGCTCTTTCCTTGGAGATTGGAGTTGGAAGTTCAAACTCCAATTCATCGTGGCTCATGGCGGCAGGGATGGCACCATGTTGCTCGAACCAGTATTTCGCCACTGCCATCAGGTCCGGTGTGTCGGGACACTCATTCCAATTTCCAAAGGGCAGGTAGGCGAAGATCTCCCAGGGGTTCTTTACCGGAATTTTAGCCAGAATGAGCGGATATGTCATTCCGGTATCATCGTTCCAATAGTTTGCGAAGCGGTCGTTGGGTTCTCCGCCCTCCATCTCGCCCAGGACTTCCTCATCCCAGTCCAGATCATCGTCCTCGGCTTCTTCCTTGCGCTGGCCGGTCAATTCCTCCAAAATCGCCTTTCCGTCCTTGATGGGAGCGGAGAGCATCTTCTTTCGATACTCCATTACCGTTTTGAGGTCAAATTCATAAAAGTCCGCATCGTTCTCCGGGTCGGCGTTCATCACCAGACACTCCAACAGCGTTTCATCATCCGCCTTGATGAGCACGGGAACAAAGCCCTCCCGTACCCCCAGCCGCTGGGCGTAGCTGTATGCCGACATGATGGGGTCATCATCTGCCATGGATGGGAAATAGGTACACTCGCAGTCCAGATACTCCATGATGGCATGAGCCACTTCGGAAGGCTCCAGCGTGTCCTCGTCGAAGTCCTGTCCCTGCCAGTTTTCAAACCGTTCCCCGATCACCTCTGCCATAGCCTGATAGTAGTCCTCGTCAAAGGGGATGAACAGGTATGCCTCCTGCTGGAACTCATTGGAGTGATACCGTTCCGGGCCGAAGAAGCGGAGGGCGTTGTCGTCAACATCGGCAGGATAGTAGGGGCTGTCGCCCTCTCCGTAGTAATAGCCTGCAAAGGCACGGCCTTGCTGATTGAATAGCACAGAGAACAGACAGCCGTCCAGCTCATCCCGGATAAACTCCCGCAGATCCACGCTGGCAGGGTCGGCTTTGACCTGTTTGGCCACTTCGCTGTATTCTTTCAGGAAGTCCTCACCCATCAGGTCGTGCTCCATGCACCAGCGCAGGTAGATGGCCATGTGGTTATAAGCATTGATGGGGTCAATAGGCAGTTCCTTCTCCTCAATGCTCTCAAGGTGATAGGAAGCGTCGTCCATCTCACCGTCAAAATCATCATTGGAAAGGGTGCCACGGGTGATAGCATTCTGGCGAGTGGGGTTTACAACAAAACTGATCCCCCTCATCTTGTTCAGCAGAGCGTCTACATCATGTTCCAGTTTATAGTCCAACTCGTCCTCATAAAGCGGAATGACCTGATAGAAGTTGACCTCCTCGCCGCCCGGCAGGGTGCAGACCTCGCCGCCCTCCTCTGTACTTTGGGGGCCGGTGAGAATGGCGGCACACAGCTTCGTATTTTCCGCAAAGTTCTCCTTGTTATCCATGGTATGTCCAAAGCCCAGCCAGGTATCGCTGGCAATGGGAAGGCGGGCCAAGGATTTCAGCAGGCGGATGGGCCAGTACCACTTTTCGTCTTTCATGGACTCCTGATCCAGCTTCCAGTCCGCAGGCAGGGCAATGGCCAGCTCCGCCCGCTCCAGCTTATATTCCGCCAGTTCCTCCGGCACATTCATCCGGTGAGCGCCCATGCCCATGGTGACCAGGGTGCAGTAGTCCCGCTCCTCAGAGGGCGGCACCACGCAGATGTCCACATGGATGTCGGGAGAAACCAGCTCATGGAACACATTCTCGACCTTGCCGAAATACTGCTCAATGTGCCCCTCGACGGCTTCCATCTCCTCCTCGGTGTAGACTTCGGGATTACTGAATTCTTCCTCATCCTGCGTGTCATCATTGTCTGAGTGGTCGCAGCTGTCATCCTCCGGATCTCCCTTTATAGGCTCGTAACCGATCTTCAGGGTCATCTGTTCTTCTGGCAGAGAGACACCGGGGCTGCGGGTGATGGTGTGCTTATCGTCCGCAGAAAAACCGATGGTCTCGCCGTCTTGCAGCGTCACATCACACGCCAGCACATAGGAGGCAAGGCTGGCCAAAAAGTCCCGCAGTTCCTCCGGCTCAGCGTCGGTGTTCAACACCTCCATTTCCTCCTTGCCAAACACATCCATGCCGTAGGTGTAGCCGTTTAGGCCCCCCTCGCTCCGGTACAGGCCGAACCAAACCCAGTTGAAGATGGGCAGTTCGTCCTCTTTGAGCATATCGGCAAGGCCCTCATAGAAACGAGGCTCAAATACCACGCCGCTGGTGTAGACACCGGTGGCGTATTTCTGCTTGCAGCACACTGCCATCGCCTTGGTGAACAGCTTACCTCGTTCCAGCAGTTTTTCCTCCTCGCCCAACACAGCCACCATGATATGGGCCTTGTGCGCTTTGGCCACCTCTACGGCCTCTGGCCACATATAGTTGTTTTCGGCGTTGATCTCCGCTTCATTGTCCGGGATGTGACCGTGGAAGAGTGTCACGATCAGCATCATGCCGCCGACCCGCATTACCACAGCGTCATCGCTGTTCTCATCATCTTCGTCGCCCTCATCCGGCTCCTCATCTACGATGCCCCATTCTTCCCGTAGATTCCGGATCAACTGCTCCTTGTCCCATTCCGCTTTGGAGAGGAGCACAGACCCGGCAAAGGAGCCCTTACGGTCAGTTTTCTCCTCGTCGGCGTCATCCTCAAGATCCTCTACATCTTCATCCGGATCATAGAGGGATTCATGCTCCAGTCCGCGGACAAATTCCTCAAAGCTGTCTGCCAGATGGGTAATCTTGTAGTCGTTTTCCTGATCCACATGGACTACCGCAGGCTCTCCCTGGGGGCCGCAAGCCCGGTAGTCCAGGAAAATCATATCGTGTCCGGCGCTTGGACAGTCGCAGATGGCCACACCGATGGCAGGATACTCCCACTCATCGATCATAAACTGGCTGCCCAGCTCTCCGCAGAGGGAGCAGCTCTTTTCCCGTCCGATTCCGAAAATGCCGGTGATGGCCACATGATCATCTGACCAACAGGTAGGCTCATCGCAGGGATAGCAGGTATTCACCGGAATGCCGCCGTTGTGCTGCTTCATCAGCCAGATGTAGGCGGCGGGCAGCTTGTAGCCCAGTTCCTCCTCCACGCTGGCAATCAGCTCATCGGAAGGCGGATCGCTGACATACTCTTTCAGCGCATACATACTGTCGTCCCAGAAGTTGGTGAGGTCGAAGCCCTCAAATGGAGTATCACCGGGCACGAATTTGGCCTTCTTCTTCCGGCTGCGCTGGCGTTTCCGGATCTCCGCCTTACACTCCCGAATTACTGCCGGGGCATTTTCATCCTCCGGGTCCAACTCTGCCCACCGCTGGGCGTAGGGAATGGCCTTTTCCTCCTGGCCGTAGAGATACTGATAGCCATAGGCCATCCGCATATTCCACTCCGCCTTGTCCTGGCCTTCCTCCCGGACGGACTCCAGCACCTCAATGGCCCTCAGAAGGGCTTTGTCTCCCTTGGATTTCAAAGTACCTTCGTCATGGTCCCCAATGATGGCGTAGTTCTCCAGTGCACGGGCCAGGGCGTAGGCGGTGCGGTAGTTCCTCCAGTCCTCCGGGATGGCATTCAGTGCCTGGATACAGCGGGTGTACTCGTCTTCGTCGTTCCACTGCTCCAGCTGAGCGAAGAATGCTTCGGCGTTCTGTTGGGTGTAAGGAATATAGTCCATGCCCGTCAGCGTTTCGTCCAACTCGTCATCCTGATTCTCAGTTTCTGTCCCATCATCTTGTTGCTTTAGGGGTACAGAACCGGCTTCACGGCGGAAGGTGTGGAAGATGGCCCATGGGATGTCCGTGCCTTCAAAGAACTCTTTCGCCATGTTCAGCGCCTCTTGGATGTCCCAGGCGATGAAGTCCACATAGCCACAGTAGAGGCCGGTAGCCCCGCCGGTGAGAGTGAGCACTTCCGAACCATCCCCGCCGGTGAGCACTTCCTCCAGTTTGTCCCGGAAGTCGAAAATTTTCTGACTGCCTTCCTCCTCCCGCAGGGTATCCAGGGGATAGCAGAAGAAGCCCGCCACCGCGCCGTCGGCATGGAGATCGTCCATAAAATCATTGTCGGCATTCAGATAGCCGTTGATGAGCGGCACACAGCAAGTGGAGCCCACCATGGTATCCAACCGCCAATCGGCGTCCGGGTCCTGTTTGGGTTCCATTTTGTAACCAAGGTAGCTCTCCAGATAGGCTTCCGGGTCGGTGGAGAGCTCCAGGCCCTGCTCCCGCAGTTTGTCGGGCAGCTGGGACAGGAGGAAGGACGGCTCTGCCTTGGGTTCCTCCAGCACATCAAAGCTGTCTATGTATCTCATGTGGGGGATCTCGCCCAGCACCTGGTCGGTGAGGGTGGTGAGCATCCACCAGGCTCGGCCTTCCTCCTCCCGGAGCATAGGCAGCAGCTTTTCACAGTAGGCGGAGATGGCGAAGCTGTTTTCACCCTGCTCCTCCAGCCAGATCTGCACATCCTCCCCAGAGATGTCCCAGCCATCGTCGGTGCGCAGTCCGATGTTTCGGATGGGCTGACGGCCCACAAGGATGTTCCAGTGCTCCAGCACCTCCTTGGGGGCGTGCTTCTGGAAGTAAATCAGCTCAAACAGCTTGACCTTGTCGCCCTCCGGGGTGAGGATCAACTCATGCTTTTCGCCATTGAAGCCCATCTCGAAGGAGATTTTGTCAAACGCCTGGTTCAAAGCCCCTTCCATTTGGGCCACGAGTTCTGCGCCGCGGGTGTGATCTTTGTCCTCATCCATCATCTGGCGCAATTCTGCTTCCATCTCGGCAAAGGTTTCCCAACAGTTCTCTGTCCGCTCCCGGAAGCACTCCCAGAACTGCGGCAGAGAAATACCCTTTTTGCACGAGTCAATTAGTTCCTCCATGTCCTGTCGGGTGTTGAGCTTAGGATCATCACCGGGATGCAGTTCCAGAGCTTTTTCAAAATACCGCAGAGCGCGGCCCTCCTGATCCAGATAATAATAGGCATACCCCATACGGAAATTCCAGGAATAAGTATCTCCCAGTTCCTCCTCGTGGCACTGCATCAATTCCAGTGCCCGGTGAAGCTGCTTTCTTCCCTCCGGTTCGCTGGAGTCCGCCAGATTGTTGTAGGCTCGCGCCAGCTCCATATCCATTTCCGGGGTACGCTCCTCGGCAGAGATTGCCTCCAGTGCGTCAACGATTTTCTGGTGTTTGTCCTCCTCATGCCACTTCTGGCACTGCTTCAAAATATCCATATCAGGGTCCTCCTCGTCCTCATCCGGTTTCCAGTCTTTGATTTGCTGGAACACGCCGTTCTCATCCCGCTCAAAGGCGCAGGGAGCAGGGGTGTTCAGCAGAGGGATGATGTCGGGATCGTCATTGCAGATCGTGTTCAGCTTGTAGATCCCGGCGTTGTTGGGGTCGTCCATGTACTCGTCGCTCTCATCACCGGCGGTAAAGCGCCAGCCGCTGTCCCAGTCGCCGTCCGGCTTCTCCCGGTAGCAGTAGCCAACCTTGCAGCCCTCTACCGTGATGCGGTTGGTGGCAATGCAGCCATCGGCACCCTTCCAGTCAGAGAGTAGAGATTTCACATCCTCCGCTTTCACATGGTAGTCCCGGTTGCGGCCAGCGGCCTCGTACAGATCCTTCCGCAGCGCCTCCACATCCCGAGCCATCTCCTGGATCTCCTCGTCGTCCATCATCTCGCTGAGGTCGTATTCCAGCGGGTTCTGGGCGAAATCCGCCAGGGACTTGTTCATTGCGTCGTGTTCCTCCGGCGTGGCGGTGATGCGGATACGGCGGGAGGGGGTGTTGTACTCGTCCAGATCTTGGAGGTTCACACTGCCGCTGACACTGCACTCCAGTAAGATGGCGGCCAGGTCGGTGACCACATCAATGGCGAAGTGGAAGTCCATCTCCACGCCATCGGAGTGTGTAAACTCCAGATACTCCACGGTCTGGTGGAAGTTCCAGTTCTGCTTGTCCAGCCCGATCTTGGCGAAAATCTCGCTGAGGGGGATCTCCTCCTTTTTCTGATCCTCTAAAAATGCCACAAGGTTCAGACTGTCATCGGAACCGCCAATAAAGTTGCCCCAGTATTTTTTGATATACATTTGTCGTGCCTCCTGTTCTGAATCCAGTCGATCAATGAGCTGATTCAAGTGTTCCAACCACGCAGGAGCGATCTCACCGCTGTCCTCGTTCTTCCAAAGATCCACAATCTCACGGATGCCGTCCTCGTCCGGCACCTCGTTTTTGATGTCGGTGAGCTGCCGCAGCAGGAAGGCAAGGGCTTCTTTGGATGCTGTGAAACCGGTGACTTTATCCCATATAGCTTCTTCATGATCGTAGTCCAGCTTGCTGTTATCCTTCCATTGGAAATACAGCTCCGCCAGAGCCATAGCGGTGTTATCATAGAGAAAGTCGATGTCGGAGAGATCTTCTCCCAACATACCTTCCTCTTTCATCAGTTCGATCATCTCACCCAGATCCATTACCAGATGCTCCGGTACATATTCATTTTTGAGGATGTCCAGTACATCCAACCCTTCGTCACGCTCTAATGCTTTTATGCCCCATGCTCCCATGTCGGCACCTCTCTTTCTTTATTTCGTATCAAGCTTCTATTGTCAATCATAGTTCTCCAACCGAATGATAGGCCGATAAAAGTCATAATCTCCGTTTAGTTCATTGTCCTCCTGCACTTCTGGCTTACAGTGGGGCGAACAGGGCAGGAAACCGAGAAATGGACCCAGCCCTCCGCAGATATTGCATCCGCCATCGCCGCCGCAGGTGGTAAGCCTATCAGCCTGCACCACTTCCCGCATATAGGGATCGTAGGCGATGGACAGGCCGAAGAAGTTGGGTTCCTCCATGTCATAGGGCCGGTTCTCATCCTCATCCATGTTCTCAAACCAGTGCAGACGCATGGAGTAGTCTAACCCATCTCCCCATGGAAACAGGGTCCGACACCCGCCGCCACACAGGTAGGCCCACTCGTCCGCCGTGGGCAGGGAGAAGCCCCTGTTTTCCAGCATGGCAAGAAGCGCATCGTAGTCTGTGTGGTTATAGATACAGATCTGAAAGCCCTTTTCCGTCCGCTCAATGCGGGCCGACTGATGCAAGGTAAGACTGCTGCTGTCACTCCAGGCAAAATCACGGAATTCCTTCAGCCAGTCAGGGTGGACAGTCAGTCTGGGATCATCCATTTTGACTGGCTCCCAGTTAATTTCCTCCAGCTCCCGGCCCACCAGCATGGGTCCAATGGCCGCCTGCCGAACAGGAGCCATGCTTTCCCGAATCATCTCCTCCGGGTCCCGCTCCATTTCCCATTCTCGGAACAGATACTCCAATTCCTCCCGGCTCTCCTGATTCAGTCCCACGGCAAACTGCTCCCAGCCCAGGGTGACGGTATCGCCGGGGACAAAGACGAACTCCCGGCCATCTTTCTCGAAGATGCCGGTGGTGTAGCTCTGGCCCCAACGGTCAAAGGTATGTAGACCGAGAAAGGTCATATTATAACGAGCAGCCAGGCTTTCCATCAGTGTCTGCTTCTCGGTGGTGTCCATTTGATTGAATTGGGGACGGGACAGTTTTTCGTTCATGGCAAGTCCTCCTTCGATTCGTTTTGCGTGTTCCAGCAGATAGCTCCGACCATCCTGCTTGGCCCGTTCCAAGTATTGTGGAAGCAGGTCGGAATGGATGGCGTCCAGTGAGACCAGAACGGCGATCCGCTGGTATTCCGGAAGTTCAGGAGAGTAACAGTTGCGCTCCCAGAACAGCGGAGCGAACTGCTCCACACAGTCAGGACGCAGAGCGGGCATCGCCAAAAGTGCCCGCCGGCTTACATATTCATTGGGGTCCTTTGCGAAGTCCAGGATCATGTCTTTGACTTCCTGGCTGCACGGACATTCTGACAGATATGCGGCAAACTGCCACTTGGCCTCACTCTCATTGGAGGCTGCGGCCCTGCGGCAGAGGCGCTCGAACCATTGGGGATGGGAAGTGGTCTCCTGTATAAACCCCTCCGCTTCGTTGTCCCTGGCGATCAGATAGACCATCTCATCCAGTAGGACGCTGTCTGCTGTTTCTGCATCCATTTGGGTCAACACATGGCAAAAGGCATCAAATATATCATTCCACGCAGGGTAATCGACCTCCCATGCACCGCCGATCTCCTCGGTGGTTTTTCCGGGATAAGTGATTTCCTGCCACTGATGAAATTTTCCTACCTGCTCCAGCAGGCACTCCCTGATGTCCTTTGCCATACGCTTACCTCACAATTCTTTGCACAGGTTTCCCAGTTCCAATGCCTGTTCCACAAGGCCCAGGAGCAGGCTGGAAAAATTCTCGGCAATCTCCTCCAGATCGGCATAGTCACGGTTATAGCCCCGGACTCTGCCGCTCTCCAAGTCGATAAATACGATACTCCCGTCACCCAAGCCTCCGATTGGAAAGGTGGGGCCGTGGTCATATTCGCTCATGTAATCCTCATAAGCCTCTTGAAAAATCGGGTAGGCTTCTTCCAACTCTTTCAGTGTGAAGATCCACGGCTCCGCCAAATAGCAGCCGCCGAAGTTCAAAAGCAGCCAGCGGTACTCTGCTGGGATGGGAGTATACCTGCTTTCAAATCGTTTCACAGCATCCTCCGGTTCTGGGCGGGTACCCTTTGTGAAGGCACTTGCTTCATAAGCGGCCTTGATTTTGTCACGGTATCCCTCCAATTTTCTTACCTGCATCATGTTCACCTCTGATTTCTCCCGTTCGGCAGTCCGCGATTTCTTTTCTACAAAGCGAACTGCCTCTGTCAACAGCGCGGGAAGCTGATTTCCGTCTGCCGTTTCATACCGCTTGACTGGATGCGTCCAATCAAAATTATGAATGATAGAAATGATGTATCTGTCCTGATACCAGCCCATATCCAACAAAAATCCGTTTGGATATTCCACTTGCAGCATATCTTCTTTTTGTGTGTCATCCAAAAAGGTGACTGTTCCAGTGCCAAAATCCACCTTGCGCCACGCTTGAACCATCGTTTGTCCTCCTACAGCCGATCCAGATTCTCTTGCAAATCGCCCTGCATCAAGTGCTGGGCAATGGCTTGGTTCAGTGCCTTATATGAGTGATAGGCTGCCTGCTCTACATCGTGCAGGCACTCCTCCATCAGTGCCTCCGGAGAAATGCCTTCCCGTTTGCCATAAAGATGGCCGAAGGCATAGCACACGGACTTGAGAAAGCCGAAAATGTAGTCGTGATTTCCACGCATACTGGGCAGGTCATTGAACGAGCCCATGCCGCCATAAGCCCGAAGGTGGTGGGCGACCTCCCGCCGCTGGGTCCAGTCCTCAATATCCCGTTCCAGCCAGTCAATCCAGTTTTGGAACTCTGGATGGTCTGCCAGAAGGATGGAGCGCAGACAGGTCAGAGCTTCGGTATAAATATCGGTCTGTTTCATCAGAACCCTCCTGATTCTTTTAACGCTCCATCATAGGTGTGGCTTTCCCAGGCGGCCTCAAATTCCGCCTGCTCTATGATGCAGGCGTGGAATTCCTCGCCCCAGACATGGGCGTTCAACTCCTCCACAGTGGGGATCGGCGTAATCTCGATGGCACCGTCGTAAAGGTCAGGGTTGTTGTGGGTGCGGCCATCTGCAAAAATGTCGATGGAGCGATGGGCCAGCCGCTCATTT
>OHHE01000441.1_pt1 | contig 10150 bp, 7 predicted proteins | sample 1567971 | NCBI WGS metagenome assembly OHHE01 (sample SAMEA3879508, study PRJEB24766) | human gut metagenome | biome: human-associated habitat; feature: feces | place: USA | collected 1985/1987 | reverse complement strand
ACTTCATTACGAAATTCGTAACAGCCATTGAACACGTTCAGTGTTTAATGCTTAGAGCATATTTGGTTATTTTGCACTACCGAAGAGATACTTTCTTGATTCCAGGAACAGTGCAATTGCCAGGATGAAGAGTACAGAACCCAATGCAGCGGTAATGATATGAGCTGCCATGTTAGCGAAGATGATTTGTGCCAGTGCAACCAAAGTTACACAGAACATAAATGCCATCGGGATGAGAACCATCAGGTTGTCACGGCCAACGCTCTTCAGCCATACACCGACAGCCAACAGGGAGAGGGCAGCCAACAGCTGGTTAGCAGCACCGAAGATCGGCCAGATGGTGAGGTAGGAACCAAGGGACATATAACCGGACAGTACAACGGTAATCAAAGTAGCAACAAACGGGTTGGTGAGAACATTGCCTTGAGCTTCGCCGGTTTTCGGATCAACCTTAGTGAACAGCTCCTGGAAAATGAAGCGGCCCAGACGGGTTGCAGTATCAAGAGTAGTCATAGCGAAAGCGGAGATGGTCAGAGCAACGAAGCCTTTAGCTACGCCGAAGGAGAAGCCGAGCTTGGTCATGAAGGTACCAACGCCGTCAGCAAATACGTTTACAGGGCCACCGTTTTTCAGCAGCTCGGTCAGCTTGTCGCCGCCAACATAGCCTACAGCAACAACTGCAACTACAGCCAGCACACCTTCAAGCAGCATGGAGCCGTAGCCGATGAGCTTAGCATTGCCTTCGCTATCAAGCTGTTTGGAGGTAGTACCGGAGGATACCAGGGAGTGGAAACCACTGATAGCACCGCAGGCAACGGTTACGAACAGCATCGGGAACATCGGGTTGGTGCCTTTGCCGGAAGGATCAAAGGTGGTGAATGCCGGCAGCTGCATGGAAGGCTGATAAATTGCGATACCAACCAGAGCGAATGCGATGCAGGCATACAGCAGGAAAGAGTTCAGATAGTCACGCGGCTGCAGCAGAATCCAAACAGGAGCGATGGAAGCAACGAAGATGTAAACCATCAGGATGCAAACCCAAACGTTTTTGGACAGGTGCAGCGGATACATGTTGCCGAGAGCGATGGCAACAACCAGCATGATAACACCGATAACGGTGCCTACGCCGAGGCTCAGGCCGCAGCGATATACGGAGAAGCCGAAGATAACAGCCAGCACGATGAACAGCAGAGAAGCAGTTGCAGCCTGCGGACTTGCTACGAAGGTAGCGGCTACGATGTTAGCGAAAGCAGCGATAACAACCAGCAGAGTTACATATGCGAAAATGGAGAAGAGGAACTTGCCGCTCTTGCCCAGAGTTGCATCGATAATCTGGCCGATAGTTTTGCCGTCAAAACGGATGGAGGAGTACAGAGCACCAAAGTCGTGCACGCCGCCGAAGAAGATACTGCCGATTAAAATCCACAGCATTACAGGAACCCAACCGAATACAGCAGCGGTGATAGGACCAACGATAGGACCGGCACCGGCAATGGAGGAGAAGTGATGGCCCATCAATACAGCGGGCCTGGTCGGCATATAGTCGACGTTATCGCACAATCTCTCAGCCGGAGTCTTACGGGTAGGGTCAACACCCCACTTTTTACACAGCCAGGAACCATAGGTTACGTAGGCAACAAAGAAGATAACCATTGAGCCTACAAGCAACAATAAACCACTCATAAATAACATCCTTTCTTTCCCTTTTGCATCATTGCAAAATAAACAATTTAGAAAATAATAACTACTAGTGCACTCTATATCTCGTGTGCAACATAGAAATAGTATACCACAATTAGGCTTATTGTCAACGAATTGTCACAGAATTATTTATTAACTTAAAAAAAGGAAAAAGCTGTTAAGATTTGTACAGAATGTGCAAATACATAACAGCTGTATACGATTTATTTTTTCCTTGGAGGAATAACTTGTCTAGTGTGAAGCGACAAGCATTAAGCTTTGGCAAACTCAAAGAGCGCCTTTTCCTTAGCGCCTGCTTTGTTGCAATAAAGCCTCTGCGCTGGGATATCTACAATATATAAGGCCAGGTCAGACCAGCCCTTCAGGGTGAAGCAATAGTCCTTGTGCTGCCTGAGCTTCTGCAGGTCTGCAAGAGTTTTGTCATCAACTCCTGCTTCGCAGATAAATACCAGGGCAAAGATGCTGCTCATGTGATCGGTAGTGGTTTTGAGCGCCGCCATAGCTTCCTTGGTGAACTGCAGATAGGGCGCAGCCATTTCTGCAGTGAGATGCTTGTCGAAGCGTGCTGCATAAAGATATTCGTTGTGCTGCACGCTGTAGGTCTTTAAATTTGGTATGATGAAATAGCCTTCGTCCGCAGCGTTCAGCTCTGCCGCCAGGGCGAAGGCCGGAGCCTTCGGCAAAGGCTTCTTATCATAATAGTGAGCAAGACGCTGCTCTAATTGCTGTAAATATTCTTGACCGTTCATTATGGTACTTCCTTTGTGTTTGATAGCTTTTAGTATAAGCTATCAGGCAGTTTTTGTCCAGTATTACCGGTTTTATAGCTTGTTACAGGCTTCTTTGGCAATTCCACGCAGATTCGCTATATATAATAGGATATGAATGTTCTTAAAATGCTACAATTATGAAAAAAATTTCGATAACTGATGACAATTACCACAATTCAAGCTATAATAAGTATATAAACAAAAAATTATTTTATGAGGTGACATACAATGCAATTTCCGATAGTTTTAGGTGTTTCTGCACGTCACGCACATCTGTGCCGTGAGCATATGGATATTTTATTTGGTGAAGGCAGCGAGCTGCACGTTAAAAAGCCGATTGGCCAGCCTGGTCAGTTTGCTTCCGAAGAACAGATTACCATGGTAACTCCCAAGGATTCCATGAAGCTGCGTATCATCGGTCCTCTTCGTCCGGAAACTCAGATTGAGCTTTCTCTGACTGACGCACGCAAGGTTGGCCTTGATGCTCCTATCCGCAACAGCGGCGATATCGCAGGCAGCGCAGGCGCTAAGCTCATCGGTCCGAAGGGCGAGCTGGAGCTGAAAGAGGGTATTATTATCGCAGCACGTCACGTGCATCTGTATCCGGAAACCGCTGAGAAATACGGCCTGAAGGACGGTGATATCGTTGATATCCAGACAGAGGGCGAGCGTTCCGTAACACTGCATAATGTTCTGGTACGTGCGGGCGTAAAGCATGCTGACGAGGTTCATATCGACACTGACGAAGCTAATGCCTGCAACCTGGGCAGCGGCGTGATGGTTAACGTCGTCTACAATAAATAATTCCACCGTTTTTCCAACAAAAGGATGGTGAGTATATGAAAAAAATTACAGCCTTGGCGGCAGTGCTTGTTTTGTGCGCTGCGCACGCTTCAGCCTACGAAAACAGCTACGCAGGCTACAGCGTTAAGGACGGACAGCCTTACTATAAGCTGGAAGCGAAGAAGGTTTATGCGTATACCAATATCAGCAGCAAAAAGGTTTATCAGAACGAAGATGATTTAAAAAATACCGCAGTTAATATTGTTAACTATTACACAGCAGAGGATATGGAGCAGATTTTAGGCGAAAAATTCTCTACTGTTTATTTTGATGCGGAATATGAGAAGCTGGCACTTTTGGAGCGCTCCCAGCTTAATCCGAAAACCGTCCCTGCGCCGCTGCTGGAGCTTGATAAATATGCTGAGCATGACAGTAACGGCAATCTGACGATTCAGAGCAAGGTGCTCAAAGAAAAGCTGGAAAAGCTTACGCCTCTTATTAAGACAGGGAAAATTGCCGGCAAAAAGGCGATAACTATTTCTTACCTATATAAACAGGGTGATGTGCTGGTTAAAATTGACACCAGTCTTGTTTCTGCCAACGACAGACTTTATCTGCTGTCTACCGTAAATACTGACCAGGATCTTTACGCACCTAAGAAGGACGAAAAAGACGCTGATGCAGATATTGATGATATCAATACTGACGAAGAAAGCGACGAAAATGACGAGGCCAAGACCGAGCCCAAATCTGCTGCTTCCGCAAAGGAAGAGATGGAAAAGGCTCTGGAGGTTGAGAACGTTTTTGTTCGCGACGTACCGGCCGAAACCATGCAGTGCTTTGACAAAGCACACACTGATCTGCTGAAGGGCTTTAAGGCTTTTGCTCCGACAAGCACGCCGAAGGCCATCGGCTTTACCGATGCCGCAGCCGGTAAAAGTGTGCAGTTGCCTGATGACTGGTTCTATGGCCAGCTGAATCTTAAATATAAGGACAAGGGCACATTTTACCTGACTTTGGCTTCTTCAATGAAGGAAATGCAGGAGGTTGCCGCAAATACTGATTATGACAGTATTTATTCCATATTAGCTATTCCGCAGGCTGACCCCGAATACCAGAAGAAGGTTACGGAGCTTTACAGCAGCGGCGCGCGTAATGTTCTGCAGCACTGGAATCATCTGCTGATTACTGCCAGTGTTGATAACATTACCGACGCTGAAATCAAAGTGCTTCTTTCAACGCCTGTTGCCAACAGACTTGCGGTTGAGAGTTTTATCTCCGAAGGTCTGCAGCGCATGAAGGATTTCAGCAACGAATACTTTGCTTTGAAGGATTATAAGACAAATTTTGACTTCACCCAGGAAAAAGCTCTTATCGGCATCAATGCTGATACCGATTTGCTGAAGGATTTTGCTTATAACAACAAAATTTTACTGAGCTGCAACCAAAAAGCTGCTACAGCGATGCTTTTTATCAAAAAAACCGCCGTTGAAACGGAAAAAAGCCTTGAACAGCAACTAAACGAATGGCACTTTTAATTACACAGGTGCAATGAGTTGCAGTGCATGAAAATCTCACGTCTGAGAAAAGGAAAATTTAACATAATATACATTATCGGACGTAAAATATTATTTTGCAGTCTTTGCGGTAAAAAGGCAGCATTATAGACATGTTTATTTCCCAACTGAGGAAAATGCTGAGAAAAGCGTCAGATTATGAGAATTCTTCGCTTTTTGCTCCTCCCCCGGAGGTTTTGAGAAGTTTTTAGCATTTTTTATGTTAAATTAGCCACCGTGCGCACTGCTGTTTGACGAAATTACTTTTATCTGTTATAATTTGTATAAGGTTAACTATAAACACATGATTGGAGGGTCTAAAATGGGAAGAAGAAAAGCACTCCCGCCGGACTTTGATGGCAACTATACCGAAGATATGTTGTCTGAACGCCAACGTAACATTTTGAAATTCGTCCGTACTTTTATTAATCATAAGGGCTATCCGCCTGCTGTACGCGAAATCGGTGCAGCAGTAGGTTTATCCTCCAGTGCCAGCGTGCATAATCATCTGAAGAAGCTGCAGGAGTATGGCTTCATTCAGCGTGATGCTGCTAAGCCGCGTGCTCTGGAGCTGATGAGCGAAAGCGATGCCTGGAGAAACAAGCTCCTTGTTCCGGTACCGCTGGTTGGCAAGGTTACTGCAGGTGTTCCTATTCTTGCTGTCGAGAACATCGAAGAGACCTATCCTATTCCTCGTGACCTGATTGGCTGCGACGATGATGTTTTCATGCTTTCCGTATGCGGTGACAGCATGATTAACGCAGGTATTCTGGATCATGACTACATTATTGCACGTAAGCAGAATTTTGCTAATAACGGCGATATTGTTGTTGCCCTGATTGACGGCGAGGAAACTACCGTTAAGCGTTATTTCCGCGAGCTGCGCAGTGTGCGCCTGCAGCCAGAAAACGATAAGTACGAGCCTATTGTAGGTTCTGACAACATTAAGGTGCTTGGTAAGGTTATTTCTGTATTCCGTATGCTCTGATAACCTGACTGTAAAATGCATGTAAAATGATGTCACTTTAGCGTCAAATACAAAAAACAGCTCTTTACAGAGCTGTTTTTTTGTTATATATTATAGTTATGAATGTGTGTAAACGATTTTTACAAGGAGATGACGCATATGTTACATCCATCTACTGATATTATCATGAACGCCCAGCAATTCTTTGCTGCGGACCAGAGCGAGGCGAATCTGGTGAAGCTGTTGCATGCAGTCAGCGTAATGCTGCAGGAAGGTGCCGAGGTGCTCATTCCTACTGTTGCCGATGCTCCGGAGGGACAACTGCTGCTGCATACGCAGACTACCGAAAGTGGCCTGGAATACATGACGGCTTACAGCAGCAAAGAGGCCTACGAGCAGGGCAAGCCCTGCAACGTTATCAGCCGTCCGCTGGTCAATTACTTTGAAGCTATCCTGCAAATGGACGGCATTGCAGGTATCATCTTTAATCCTGCTTCCCCTGCTCCCTTCAATATTCAAAACCGGATGATCAAGGAACTGCTAGCCGATGCCAAGAAGAACAAGGCGCAGAACGCTATTTCCGTTTGGCGTGGTGATATTACTACGCTGGACTGCGACGCAATTGTCAATGCTGCCAACAGCACGCTTTTAGGCGGCGGTGGTGTTGACGGTGCTATTCACAGCGCTGCAGGACCGCAGCTTTTGGAGGAATGCAAAACCTTAGGCGGCTGCCCGACTGGTGCTGCCAAGATTACCTATGGCTATAACCTGCCTGCAAGCTATATTATTCATACCGTAGGCCCTATTTACAAAGGTAAGGTTGAACAAAGACTGGAGCTGGCAGACTGCTACAAAAACAGTCTGGACCTGGCGCGCAAGCATCATCTGCACAGCATCGCTTTCCCGGCGATTTCTACCGGTGCTTATGCTTATCCTGTGGACGAGGCTGCCCGTATCGCTCTTTTGACCTGCACTGAATGGATTAATGCCAACGCCGACTATGGCATGAGCGTTGTGCTTACCTGCTTCAACAGCGGCGTTTATAACGCTTATCAGGAGCTTGTTAAAAAAGCGCAGAACGGCGAGTTAGATTAACCTTATAGCACTTTTATGTACGACAAAACCCGTGACTCCCTTCGTACGTCACGGGTTTTTATTAACCTTAGCGTAAATTTACTAGCGTGCAGATTTACGCATTGATGATATTGTTGAACAAAGATTTATTGGCTTCGATAGGCTGCTTGCCGCCGACTACGCAGATCAGGCCGTCGCTGAGCATGTCCTCTACTACCTTAGCCAGTGCTTGCAGGTCTGCATTGCTTACATTGAGGATTTCGCTGCGGATGCGTTGGCGCAGCTCAACGGGAACGTGCTTCAGATATTGCGCGGTTGCCTTGTCAAGACGCATGCTGTTGGTCAGGGGCTTATCCATCGTGCTAATGGTACCGATAACATACTTGTTCAGCTCGCGTTCGGGGAATTCTTCGTTTCTCAGCCATTCTGCCAGACCTTGGTAAGCTTCCAAAGTTTTCGGCAGCTGCGGATCGCGGTAGGATGCAAACACGCCTACGCCGTTCAGCTCAAAGCGTGCGGTAACACCGTAAGCGCCGCCCTGAATACGGATTTTGGTCCAGAGATATTCATAGCTCAGAATGGTTTCCAGTACAGCCATCGCGCCCACGTATTTGTGACCGTGCTTAGCAAAGTTGCCGCCTGCAGCAACGTATTGTACCTTACCTGCGGTAGCAATAGCCTCGTTAACGGTGCCTACGGGCAGAACCTCAGCCTTCTCCCCTGCTTCTGCCTCAGACAGCTTGCTGATGAAATCAAGGCACTGTTGTCTTACTGTTGCCTGCTCTTTTACGTCACAGCTGTAGCTGAGCAGGAAACGGTTCTTCTGGAAGAAGCGTTTGATTAACAGGCGCAACTGCTCCAGTACCTGCGGTGCCAGCTCGTCGAAGTTATCGGTAAGCTTTTTGAGGAACTGGTAATAGCTGAATTCATCCTGCTCGTTGACGCGTGCGCCGGCAGAGCAATAGGAGAACAGTCTGGTGATAGCAACGGTCTGACCGCGGTTGAAGAAATTGTCATCCCAATCGGTTTTCAGCTCGGATACCAGCTCGCGGAAGCGCTCCAGATCGTCCATCTTGCTTTCCAAAGCAATGGCCTGCAGGATATCCAGCATTTTCGGCAGGTTATCGGTGAGGCATTTGCCTTTGGTGGAGAAGTAAATTTTATAATCTTCCGTAGATTCTGCTTCGGTGAAGGCGCGTACAGCGAACGCAATGCCACCGGTATACATGATGGCGTTGGTTGCCAGCTCCTGATAGCTGTAGCGCTCGGTGTTGAACTTGCCCATGATATCTGTGAGCAGATAGCACAGAGGCAGCTTTTCGGCTTCCATATCGGTAATATCAAAATAGAAGCTGGTATAAGCGATTTTATTGGTGTTGCGCGGCAGATACAGCAGACGGCTTGCGCCCAGCTTTTCTTCCTGCGTTTCAATCTGCTCTACCTCCTGCCTGATGTCGCTGCGCTTCAGTACAGGGATGGTTGCGCGTGCTTCCTCACTGTCGGGAGTAGCTTGCAGACGGTGCAGCTCGGCACATTCGTCGATATGCTGCTGCAGCTCCTCCTGGCTCATCTGTGCCTTGATAGCGCTCATCTTGGCAGCAGCGGCCTCCTGGTCTGCCTCCTCCTTGCCGGGCTGCGGCAGCAGAGTTACCAGCACCTTATGGGTGTTGTCCAGCAGATAGTTTTCAATAATGCTTTCGTAATAGTTGGTTTTCAGGCCCTCGCGCAGAGCTGCCAGATATTTGTTATAGCAGAGGCCCTCAATCGGATTTCCGTCATACAGCCAGTTATCCATAACGCCGATGCCCAGAATCAGTCCCTTGGGATAGCCGCCGAAATCTGCCTCACGCAGCTTGAATTCCATGGAGTTGATGTTAGCCTCCAGCAGTTTTTTATCAATGCCGTTGATGGTGATGTCCTGCAATGTTTTATAAATAACGCTAATAAATTTATCGCGCAGCTCCTTCTCACTGCCGCTGGCACGGATAGAGAATACCGGCTGATACATGCTGGAGGTATAGCCGCCGTTGATAATCTGGCCTACGCCTGCATCCATCAGCGCACGGCGCAGTGCGGAGGATTCGCTGTCCAGCAATGTGCTTTTCAGCAGGCTCAGAGCCATGCTGGTCTGCAGGTCGGTTGCCTTGCCTGTTACGATAGAAAGCTCGTGATATGTTTTGGCAGTGCAGTCCTCCTCTGCCCCAACCGGATAAAATGCTTCGATATCCGCAGTACGCGGCAAGGACTGCTGTTCTGCGATAGCGGAATCAACAGTACCGGTTTTCTCGAAGCTGCTCAGATATTCGCTGTCGAGATATTCCAAAGTAGCGTCGATATCCATATCACCGTATAAATAGATATAGCTGTTTTCCGGGCTGTAATAGGTTTTGTGGAACTGCTCGAATTTTTCCTGAGTCAGCTGCGGAATAGCGTCCGGATAGCCGCCGGATTCAAAGCGGTAGCAGTTGTCGGGGAACAAAGCCTTCATTGCTTCGTTTTCCAGATATGCGTCTGGCGAAGAATACACGCCCTTCATCTCGTTATAAACAACGCCGTTATAGCTCAGCTCGCCGTCGAGGCTGTCCAGATTATAGTGCCAGCCCTCCTGACGCAGGGTGTATTTGTTCTGGTAGAAGGAAGGATAGAACACAGCGTCCAGATAGACGTCCATCAGGTTATGGAAGTCCTTATCGTTGCGGCTGGCAACGGGATACATGGTCTTATCCGGGAAGGTCATAGCGTTCAAAAAGGTGTTCAGAGAGCCTTTGACCAAATCCACGAAAGGCTCCTTTAAGGGATATTTGCGGGAGCCGCAGAGAGAGGAATGCTCCAGAATATGTGCTACACCTGTATCATCTGCAGGCGGAGTTCTGAAGGAAATAGAAAAAACCTTGTTATCGTCATCGTTAGCAAGGTACAAAAGGCGTGCGCCGCTCTTGATATGCTCCAGGATATAAGCCTGAGAGCTGATTTCATCTACAAATTGTGCTTGTAAAACCTTAAAGCCGTGGTATACGGCATTTATTGCTAAAGTCATTGTTGCCTCCTAAAAATTTACACTATGGTATTTATTATAACATATTTGCATATCTATTGTCTGAAATTCTTGTAAAAACAGTTAGCTGTTGCTAAAAAAGATTATCTCCTTGCCAAAAGCGCTGTTCTTGCCTATAATAATTAGTAGAATAGTCAGAATCTGGAGGGAGTATTCATGGAAGAAGCACGCTTTACACTGCGCATTCATCCTATTATTATGAATAAGATGAAGCATTTGGCAAAGATAAATGGCCGTTCGGTCA
>OHHE01000436.1_pt1 | contig 10176 bp, 8 predicted proteins | sample 1567971 | NCBI WGS metagenome assembly OHHE01 (sample SAMEA3879508, study PRJEB24766) | human gut metagenome | biome: human-associated habitat; feature: feces | place: USA | collected 1985/1987 | reverse complement strand
AAATGTGGTATACTGTATCGTATGCTGATAAGCTGGGCTTGCTATGGGCCCGTTCGATGGCGCGAAGGAGGCCACTTTCTTGTTGAAACCGACTGAACCAAAAAAAGTTCTTTGTATCCACGACCTGTCCGGTGTGGGGCGGTGCAGCCTTGCAGTGATCCTGCCGGTGCTGTCGGTCATGGGCATTCAGCCCGTGGCGCTGCCCACGGTGGTGCTGTCCACCGCCTCGCCCTACAAGTTCCCCGCCGCGGTGCTGGCCGCGCTGGGGGAGGATGACGGCGAGACCGACGAGTTCGCCATGATGAGCCGCCTGTCCCGGCTGTCCGGCGTTCCCATCCCCGGCAACCTGTCCGGGCTGGAGGGCCGCCCCGTGCTGCATAAGGACGTGATCGACAAGGACGCCATGCTGGACTATGTGCTGGCGGAAGTGCTGAAAAAGTGAGAAAGGAGCCGCTTTGATGAATATTGTTTGTTTGGATATGGAGGGCGTTCTCGTCCCCGAGATCTGGATCGCCTTTGCAGAGGAGAGCGGCATTCCCGAGCTGCGCCGCACCACCCGGGATGAGCCGGACTATGACAAGCTCATGCGCTGGCGCATCGAGGTGCTGCGGGAAAAGGGCATGAAATTGCAGCAGATCCAGGACGTCATCGCCAAGATCGACCCTCTCCCCGGCGCAAAGGCGTTTCTGGACGAGCTGCGCCGCGTAACGCAGGTGGTGATCCTCAGCGACACCTTTGACCAGTTCGCCATGCCCCTGATGGAGAAGCTGGGCTACCCCACCCTGCTGTGCAACACGCTGGAGGTGGACGGAGACGGGTACATCGCCCGCCACCGGATGCGCTGCGCCCACTCCAAGCTCACCACCGTCAAGGCGCTGCAATCCATCGGCTACGACACCATCGCCAGCGGCGACAGCTACAACGATCTGGAGATGATCCTCCACAGCAAGGCAGGCTTCCTGTTCTGCACCACGGACAAGATCAAGGCGGACTACCCCCAGCTTCCCGCCTTCGACAGCTATGACGACCTGCTGGGCGCTATCAAGGCCGCCCTGTAACGCCTCCTGCAACAAAAAAACAAGTCCCCCGCGCTCTGCGCGGAGGACTTGTTTTTCGTGTGATAGGTCACTTTTTCTCCGTGGGGGTCACATGGCCGTTTTCATCCACGGTGGCCGGCGTGATCTGGCTGCGGGTGTTGCGGGCGATGTCGTCCAGCCGCATACGGCTGGGGAAATCGCTGAGCAGCGTGTACGCCACGCCGTGCTTTTTGGCGCGGCCCGTCCGGCCGATACGGTGGACGTAGTACTCGTTCTCCTCCGGCACCTCGTAGTTGAACACGGCGTCCACATCGTCCACGTCGATGCCGCGGCTGGCCACATCCGTTGCCACGAACACCCGGAGCTTTCCGTCGCGGAACCGCTGCATGACCTCCTCCCGCTTGCGCTGGGGGATGTCGCCGTGGATGCACTGGGCGTCCACGCCCCGCATCTGCAAAAACTTGGTGAGCCGCTCGGTGCTGCCCTTGGTGTTGCAGAAGCAGATGACCCGCTCGTAATTCTCGCAGTTCAGGATACGCACGATGGCGTCCACCTTGCCGTCGGACGGCACCTCCAGCCGGTACTGGAGGATATCGGGCTTATTCTCCTTGGTGGCCTGCACCGTGATCTCCTCCGGGTCGCGCTGGTAGACCCAGGAGATGTCCATGACCTCCCGGGAGATGGTGGCGGAGAACATCCCCAGATTCTTGCGGTTGGGGATCTTGTCCAGAATGCGGGTGACATCGTGGATAAAGCCCATGTCCAGCATCCGGTCAGCCTCGTCCAGCACCACGGTGCTGACGTCCTTGAGCACCACGGTGCGGCGCTTCATGTGGTCGCTGAGCCGTCCCGGTGTGGCCACCACGATCTGGGGGCGGCGCTTCAGCGCGTCGATCTGCTTGCCGATGGGCTGGCCGCCGTACAGGCACACCAGCCGCACGCCCTCGTGGCACACGGCGATGTCCCGCATCTCGTCGGTGATCTGCATGGCAAGCTCCCGGGTAGGGGCGAGGATGACGGCCTGTACCGCCTCGCTCTCCGGGTCGATGCGCTCGATGATGGGGATGCCGAAGGCCATGGTCTTACCGGTGCCGGTAGGGGCCTTGGCGATGACGTCCTTCCCCGCCAGCATGGGCGGGATACAGCCGGCCTGCACCGGCGTACTGATGGTATAATGCTTGTTGCGAACGGCGCGCATGGTGGCCTCCGACAGGCCAAAGCTCTCAAACGGTGCGCCCTGTGTCACTTCCATATCCGTGTCCTCGTTTTCATATAATTCCGATGATAGTATACCATATATGTCAAGAGAGGGACTGCCCGTGCAGTCCCTCTCTCCGCTTATTTCTTATAAGGCACGTGCCAGATGGTATCGGCATACTGGGCAATGGCCCGGTCCGCCGCGAAAATGCCGCTGCGGGCGATATTCCGCAGGCTCATGCGGTTCCACGCCGTCCGGTCGCCGTAGGTACGGCACATCCGCTCCTCGGCGTCGCAGTAGGCGGCGAAGTCCGCCAGCACCATATACTGGTCGGCGGGGCCGTCCCCGCCCATCACCAGCCTCTGCCAGATATCCTCGTAGGTCACGCCGTCGCCAAAGCCGGTCTTGAGCTGATCCACCACCCGGCGCAGCACGGGGTCGCGCTGGTACAGCAGCTGGGGATCGTAGGTGTGGCGCAGACGGGCCACCTCGTCGGCCTTCAGGCCGAACAGGAACATATTCTCGTCGCCCAGCACCTCGTGCATCTCCACGTTGGCGCCGTCCAGCGTACCCACAGTCAGGGCGCCGTTCATCATGAACTTCATGTTGCCGGTGCCGCTGGCCTCCTTGCCGGCGGTGGAGATCTGCTGGCTCACCTCGCTGGCGGGCATCAGCTTCTCCGCCAGAGAGACGCGGTAGTTCTCCAGAAATACCACCTGCAGCTTGTCCTTGCAGATGGGATCCCGGTCGATCTGGGCGGCCAGCGAGTTGATGAGGTGGATGATGCGCTTGGCCACGGCATAGCCGGGGGCAGCCTTGGCGCCGAACAGGAACGTCTGGGGACGCATCTCCATGTTGGGGTCGTCCTGTAACCGCTGGTAGAGGTAGATGATGTGCAGCACGTTGAGGAGCTGGCGCTTGTACTCGTGGAGCCGCTTCACCTGCACGTCGAAGATGGCGTCGGTGTTCAGCACCACACCCTGCTGCTTCTTGGCGTAGGCGGCGAAGGCCAGCTTGTTCTGGTGCTTGATCTCCTCCAGCCGCTTCAGCACGGAGGCGTCGTCGGCGTAGGCCTCCAGCTTCTTCAGCTCCTGCGGGTGGGTGAGGTAGCCGTCGCCGGCCAGATCGCAGATCAGGCCGTCCAGACCGCGGTTGATCTGGGATGCCCAGCGGCGGTGGTCGATGCCGTTGGTGACGTTCTTGAACTTCTCCGGCATCATCTGGCAGGCTTCCTTGAACACGTCCTTACGCAGGATCTCGGAGTGCAGCGCCGACACGCCGTTGACGGCCATAGCCCCCGCCAGACACAGGTTGGCCATACGGACATGACCGTCCCAGATGATGGCCAGCTTGGCGGTCTTGGCCGGGTCGTGGAAATAGTCCTCCACCTTCTTCTGCCAGCGGTGGGCGATCTCCTGCAAGATCTGCCAGATGCGGGGCAGCAGCGTCTCAAACAGCTGCTGCGGCCAGACCTCCAGCGCCTCGGCCAGCACCGTATGGTTGGTGTAGGCCACGCAGTGGGTGACGATGTTCCACGCCTCGTCCCAGTCGAGACCCGCGTCGTCCACCAGAATACGCATCAGCTCCGGGATCACCAGCGTGGGGTGGGTGTCGTTGATCTGGATGACGTTCTTCTCGTGGAAGTTCTTCAGGGTGCCGTAGACCTCGATGTGCTTGCGGGTGATGGACTGCATGGTGGCAGAGACGAAGAAGTACTGCTGCTTCAGCCGCAGGGACTTGCCCTCGTAGTGGTTATCCTCAGGGTACAGCACCTGGCTGATGGCGTCCGCCATGGCACGCTCCTCCGACGCCTGCAAATACTGGCCCTGACTGAACAGCTTCATGTCGATGGGCTTGGGGCTGCGGGCCTGCCACAGCCGCAGGGTATTGACGTGGTCGGTGTCGTAGCCGGCGATCTCCATGTCGCAGGGTACAGCCAGCACGCGGGTGTAGTCCTCATGCACCACCATCAGGTGGCCGTTGTCCCAGCGGGAGCGTACCTTGCCGCCGAAGTGGACCTCCTCCGCCTCCTGCAGCTTGGGCAGCAGCCATGCGTCGCCCAGCTGCATCCAGTCGTCCGGCAGCTCCACCTGCTGTCCCTCCACGATCTTCTGCTTGAAGATACCCAGCTCATAGCAGATGGAATAGCCGGCGGCGGGGATGTCCAGCGTGGTCATGCTGTCCAGATAGCAGGCGGCCAGACGGCCCAGACCGCCGTTGCCCAAGCCGGCGTCCGGCTCGATCTCGAAGATATCGGCGGCCTTGAAGCCCAGCTCGTCAATGGCGTCGGTCAGCGGATCCAGCAGCTCCAGATTGTAGGCATTCTTCATGAGACTGCGGCCCATCAGGAACTCCATGGACAGGTAATGCACCTTCCGCCGTCCCTCATGGAAGGTCTCCTCCCGCGTCTGCACGCCGCGCTCGGCCATGATATCCCGCAGCACCATGGCGCAGGCCTTCATCATCTCGCCGTCGGTGGCCTGTTTCTCGGTACAGCCGTAATTCAGCCGCAGCTTCTGGATGATCGCTTTCTTCAATGTCTCCTTGGTATAAATCATATACAAAAATCCTCCGTATGAAAAGCCGGGTATCAGCCCAGCAGATTTCCATAGATGCGGCGGTATTCGCCGGCGCTCCGCGCCCAGCTGAAGTCCGCCGTCATGCCCCGGCGCCGCACGGTATCAAAGCCCTTGCGGTCGCCGCGGTACAGGCCGGTGGCCTGCCCGATCACATCCAGCATAGCCCCGGCGTCGTAGCTCTCGAACAGATAACCCGTGCCGTCCTCCTGCCCCACCTGACAGGACTTCACCGTGTCCGCCAGTCCGCCGGTGCGCCGGACGATGGGCACCGCGCCGTAGCGCATGGCGATCATCTGGCTCAGGCCGCAGGGCTCGCTGCGGGAGGGCATCAAAAGCAGGTCGCACCCGGCGTAGACCCGGCGCGCCAGATCCTCGGCGTAGGTGATCTGCGCCGACAGGCGGCCGCCGTACTCCCACGCCTTGCCGCGGAAGAAGTCCTCGAACCGGCTGTCGCCCTTGCCCAGCACCACCAGCTGGCAGCCGGTGGCCATGATGCCGTCCAGCCCCTGCTCCACGATGTCCAGGCCCTTGTGACCCACCAGACGGCTGACAATGCCGATAAGGGGCGTATCCGGCTCCTGTACAAGACCTATCGCCGCTTGCAGCGACGCCTTGCACGCGGCCTTGCCCGCCATGTGGTCGGCATCGTAGTTTTCCGGCAGTGCCGGGTCGCGGGCGGGGTCGTAGCCCACCACGTCCAGACCGTTGACCACGCCGGAAAACTTCCAGTCGATCATGCGCACCACGCTCTCCATGCCCTCGGCATAGGCCGCGTCGTGGAGCTGGGCGGCATAGGTGGGACTGACGGTGGTGACGGCGTCGGACACCAGCATGGCGCCCTTCATCAGGTTCACATCGCCGTCCATTTGCAGTGTGCCGTCATTATACCACCCTCTGTCAAGTCCGAACAGCTGATCCACGGTGTCCTCACCGTAGCGCCCCTGATACTCGATGTTGTGGATGGTGAACACCGTGCGGATGCGGCGCACCTCCTCCCAGCGGGTACACACATCCTTGAGGTAGATGGGTACCAGCGCCGTCTGCCAGTCGTTGCAGTGGAGGATGTCGGGCATCCAGTCCAGACTGGGCAGCAGGTCGATGACCGCCTTGCAGAAGAAGGCGAAGCGTTCGCCGTCGTCAAACTCGCCGTACAGCGCGCCGCGGCAGAAGTAATGCTCGTTGTCCACGAAGTACCACGTCACGCCGTCTCTCTCCAGTGAAAACAGGCCGCAGTACTGGTGACGCCAGCCCAGATCCACATAGCTATAGCGGCGGAACGTCATCTGCTGGCGCCACTGCCGGCCGATCTGCCCGTACAGGGGCAGGATCACCGCCACGTCGTCGCCGTTCCGCGCCAGCGCGGGGGGCAGGCTGCCCGCCACATCGGCCAGTCCGCCGGTCTTGCAGAAGGGAAATGCCTCACTGGACACATATAGGATCTTCATACCGCAGCTCCTTTCTCCGTCAGCACTCAGATCGTGCTGTTCTTGGCGATCACGATGGGGTAGTTCTCATGTCCTGTCAGCGTCACATTCTCGCCGACCGTCACCTGCTTATCGGTGATAACGTTTTGCAGCGCGGCGCCGCTTTTCACCACCGTATCCTTGAACAGGATGCAGTTTTCCACGCTGGCGCCCTTTTCAATACGTACATTCCGGAACAGGATGCAGTTTTTCACGCTGCCCTGGATGTCGCAGCCGTCTGCGATCAGGGAGTTAACGCAGGGGCCGCTGGGGTCGATATAGCTGGAGGGGGAGTCGTTCTCCTTGCCGTACACCGGCCGCTCCTTGCAGAACAGCGCCTGCCGCAGAGCGGGATCCAGCAGCTCCATGCTGCGCTGGTAGTAGCTCTGGATGCTGTTGATGCGGGCGGCGTAGCCGTCGTAGATGTAGGCGTGGAAATGGTACTTCTTCCCCATGTCCTGCAAAATGTAGTGGCGGAAGCTGAACTGGTTGCGGCTGGCGCACTCCGTCACCATTTGCAGCAGCAGCTTCTTGCTGAGGATGAACATATTCAGGCAGCGGTAGCCCGCCGGAGCAAACACATCGTAGGCGGTGTCCGTGATGCGGCCCGTCTCATCCAGTGTAAAGTAGGTGTCCGACACATCGCCGGGGATGGAGGTGCATACCGCCGTCATGTCCGCGCCGGTCTCGATATGGCGGCGCAGCACGTCCTCCAGCGGCAGGTTGATGACAAGGTCGCTGTCCGACAGCAGCACATAGTCCTGCCGGATGCCCTTGAGGTAGTTGATCACGCCCGCCAGTGCCTCCACCTTGCCCCGGTACTGGCCGCCTGCACCGCGGCTCTCGTTATACGCGAAGGCGGGCAGCAGCGTCAATCCGCCGTGGTTGCGGCTGAGATCCCAGCTTTTGCCGGAGCCCAGATGATCCAGCATGGACTGGCACTTGCCGTGCATGATGACGCCCACATCGGTGATGCCGGCGTTGACCATGGCGGACAACACAAAGTCGATGACCCGGTAATCCCCGGCAAAGGGGATGGAGCCATGGATGCGGTTGGCGATCAGCTCCCGCAGATCCGTCTGCTTCTCGTAGGAGAAGATGATCCCGTGCATTCCCTTCATGGCCGTACCTCCTTACCGTTGGCGCCCAGCATCATTTTCGGCTCCACCACGCCGCCGTCGGGGACGGTGGTGCGGGGGCCAAGCACCGCGATGCCCCACTGATCGAAGTCCACGCTGCCCGGGTCGCCGCCGACCACGGCGTTCTTCCCCACATGGCAGCCCTCGCCCACGATGGCGTAGGACACCTTGGCCCCGGCCTCGATGGTGGCGTTGGGCATCACCACGGAGTAGGACACCTGCGCGCCCTCCCCCACAGAGGAGCCGTAGCTCAGGACGGTGTTCTTCACCTCGCCCAGAATGGTGCAGCCCTTGGCAACAGCGCTGTTGCCGATGTCGCCGTTTGGCCCCACAAACGTAGGCGGACAGGTGGGCGTCCGGCTGTAGATGGGCCAGCTCTTATCCAGCAAATTCAGCCCAGAGCCGGGGGACAGCATATCCATGTTGGCGTCCCACAGGGAATCCAGCGTGCCTACGTCCTTCCAGTAGCCCTCGAAGCGGTAGGCCGCCATGACCTCCCCCGCCGCAAGCATGGCGGGGATAATGTTCTTGCCGAAGTCGTTCTCGCTCTGGGGGTCGGCCTCGTCGGCGATGAGATACGCCTTCAGCTTGCTCCATGTGAAGATATAGATACCCATGGACGCCAGATTGCTCTTGGGCTCCTTGGGCTTCTCGGCAAACTCCGTGATATGGTCGTCGCCGTCCACGGACATGATGCCGAAGCGGCTGGCCTCCTCCCAGGGTACCTCCATGACGGAGATGGTGCAGGCGGCACCGGCCTCCTTGTGGCGGCGGAGCATATCGGAGTAGTCCATCTTATAGATATGGTCGCCGGACAGCACCAGCACATACTCCGGGTCGTACAGATCCACGAAGCCCATGTTCTGGTAGATGGCGTTGGCGGTACCCTTGTACCACACGGCGCCGGTGGCAGACTGATAGGGCGGCAGGATGTGGACGCCGCCGTACATACGGTCCAGCTCCCACGGCTGGCCGCTGCCGATATAGCCGTTCAGCTCCAGCGGGCGGTACTGGGTGAGCACGCCCACCGTGTCGATGCCGGAGTTGGTGCAGTTGGACAGGGGAAAATCGATGATGCGGGATTTACCGCCGAAGGGAACGGCGGGCTTGGCCATATTGCCGGTCAGGACATAGAGTCTGCTCCCCTGTCCGCCGGCCAGCAGCATGGCGACACATTCTTTCTTCATGCTTGCGTACCTCCTGCTTCCTCTTTTTTCCGTTTCAGCTTCCCGCGGCCCCGCAGGAGCACCGCGCCCAGCGGCGGGATGGTCAGTGCGATGGACTGCTGCCGCCCATGGGACGGCACAGGCTCCACGGGGATGGGACCTGCGGCGCAGACACCGCTGCCGCCCCACTGCGTATCGTCCGTGTTGAATATCTCCTCATAGCTGGCGTGATCCGGCACGCCGAAGCGGTAGTTCTCCCACGGCACCGGTGCGAAGTTCACCGCGCAGATCAGCTCATGCCCCTTCCGGTCCCGGCGCAGGAACACCAGCACGTTGTTGTGGTTGTCGTCGGCCACCAGCCACTCGAAGCCGTCCCAGTCCCGGTCGTTCTCCCACAGGCTGCGGTTGCGGCGGTACAGCCGGTTCAGCTGGCGGATACACTCGTGGGTGGCGCGGCAGGCGGGGTCGTCCAGCAGGTACCAGTCCAGCTGGCCCTCAAACGCCCACTCGTGCCACTGGCCCAGCTCCGCGCCCATGAACAGCAGCTTCTTGCCGGGGTGAGCCCGCCAGCTGCCGCCAGTCGTCGCCGGGCATCTTGCCCCGCAGGCTGCCCTTCATATGCACCACCTCGTCGTGGGACAGGGGCAGCACATAGTTCTCCGAGAAGGCGTAGACCATGGAGAAGGTCACATCCCTGTGGTGGAACTGGCGGAAATAGGGGTCCATCTTCAGATAGTGGCACAGGTCGTTCATCCATCCCATGTTCCACTTCAGGTTAAAGCCCAATCCCCCCTGCTCCGGCGGGTAGGTCACCAGCGGCCACGCCGTGGACTCCTCCGCCACCATCAGGGCGGCGCCGTCGATGGCAAACGCCGTGCGGTTCAGCGCCCGCAAAAACTCGATAGCCTCCAGATTCTCCCGGCCGCCGTTCCGGTTGGGCCGCCATGCGCCGCCCTGCCGGTCATAGTCCAGATACAGCATGGACGCCACCGCATCCACCCGCAGACCGTCGATATGGTACTCCCGCAGCCAGTAGGCCGCGGAGGACAGCAGGAAGCTGCACACCTCCGGCTTGCCGAAGTCGAACACCCGGGTACCCCAGCCGGCGTGCTCCCACTTCAGCGGGTCGCCGTACTCGTACAGGCAGGTGCCGTCAAACTCGATGAGGCCGTGGCTGTCCTTGCAGAAGTGGGCGGGTACCCAGTCCAGGATCACACCCACCCCCGCCTGATGCAGGGCGTCCACCAGCGCCATGAAATCATGGGGCGTACCGTAGCGGCTGGTAGGGGCGAAGTAGCCGGTACACTGATAGCCCCAGCTGTCGTCCAGCGGGTACTCCGTCACCGGCAGCAGCTCCACAAAGTTGTAGCCCATGCTCTTGACATAGGCGGGCAGCTCCTTGGCCAGCTCCCGGTAGCTGAGGCTGGTGCCGTCCTCGTGGCGTCGCCACGAGCCCAGATGCACCTCGTAGATCAGCAGAGGCCCGTCCACCGGCGGCTGGGCCGCGCACTTCTCCCGCCACGCCCCGTCATGCCAGCTGTAGCCGGGCAGGTCATAGACCTTGCTGTCGGAGCCGGGGCGGGTCTGGGCGTGG
>OHHE01000434.1_pt1 | contig 10179 bp, 7 predicted proteins | sample 1567971 | NCBI WGS metagenome assembly OHHE01 (sample SAMEA3879508, study PRJEB24766) | human gut metagenome | biome: human-associated habitat; feature: feces | place: USA | collected 1985/1987 | reverse complement strand
AAGATTTACACCATTATCACTACGTTGCTGCTTGCCGTACTTACGGCGAACGCGCAGACCGTGCTCATCAATGAGGACTTCTCGGGTCTGACAGCGGGCACGGAGGACAATCCTGACGCCACTATGCTGGTGGACGACATGGGCGACTTCATCAATCCTTCCGCCCTCAAGCCTTATGACAGCGGTCTGTCATATAAGAAGTGGGGAGGCATCGGACTCTATTCGGCAGGTGGATGCATCGCCATCAAGGACGGATGGTTCCTCAACACTCCGGCTGGCGACATGTCGGGCGATGTGACCATCACCTTCCGCGCACGCCTCGCCAAGGGACAGGACGATACGGGCAGAAATGCTCTCGACCTTATCTTCCTCAGCCGCAAGGGACTCGTCGACTTCGGACGCAAGACCTATTCGCTTACAGAAGAATGGCAGTCGTTCAGCTTCTCCTCGGATAAGGGCAACTTCGAGACCACCGGTTTCCAGTTCTATGCCAACACCGAAGCCACTATACTCCTTGACGACATCCGTGTGGAGCGCAAGCAGAAGTCAATCCAGACACCTACTGCGCAGGATGCGGAGAACATAACAGACCATAGCTTCCGTGCTGTGTGGACTCCGACTGGTGCGGAGAGCTATCTGCTCAACGTATATTCCAAGAAGGAATCGGGCAACACCATCACCGTCAGCGAGGGCTTTGAAGCCGTTGACGCTGACAGCGAAGGTCGTCTCAATGCCACAAATCCCAACCTTCCCGAGGGATGGTCGTTTGAATGGAAAGACCTCACGAAGCCTCATGTGGCTATGGGCGAGGGTTCCGACGGCAGTACCAAGGCTATAAGACTGGTGGACGAGGGCGACGCTTTCACCACTCCCGTAATGAAGGACGGCGTTACGGCGTTCAGCTTCTGGCTTAAGGCACAGCCCACACAGACCGAAGTGCCTGACGGCAGCTACATACAGGTGTCGGTGGACACGGAGTACGGACTTTATCCCTGGAAGTACATCGACGTTGCCGACCTTCTTTCTGATGAGGCTCGCGACGGAAAGGTGTTCGACATCACGGCAGCCCTGAAGGCTTTTGAGAAGGTTTATGCCCTTAAGTTCGAGTATGTGCCGGTGAAGGGCGACAACACCGCTGTGCTCTTCGACAATGTGACGTACGCTTACCCAGAACCAGCCGAACTCACTTACGCTCTTAAGGACCTCAAGGTGGCTGCACAGAAGAACGCTGACGCCGAAGCCGACATGACCTACGACGTTACAGGACTGAACCCTGAGTTCGACTATTTCTATACCGTAAAGGCTGTTTCTGACGGATACGTGTCAGAGCCTTCCAAGGAAATAGAGGTGTTCGCCGTAAGCCAGCCCACTGTTCTTCAGCCGACAGACATCACTTCTGACGGATATACAGCCAACTGGACATGCGGCAACAAGGTGGACGTCTTCCGTGTGGAGCAGGTGCAGCTCAACACCATCGACAAGGATACCGACGATTACACCATTCTGTATGAGGACTTCTCGAAGGTGAAGTCGGACAAGACGGAGGACGACATCGCCAAGGGCGACATCGAGATGGACGAATACACCAGCGGTTACGGTCCGATTGACGACCTCACACACCTTGCAGGATGGAAGGCTTCGTCGCTGCAATGCGTTGACGGATGGCTCGGAGGAATGGAGTCGAGTGGTGTAAAGGGAGAGATTCCGGGTGCCATCGTAACTCCCGCTATGGACCTCAGCCATAACGAAGGCGAGTGCGACGTTACTGTCCGTGCATGGGGTACGGAGGACGACTGGCTCGTCATACAGGGTGTCAATCCTGCTGCCTACAGCGCCATCCGCTTCCCGGAGGGTGGCTTCGTTGAGGCTACCGTGACAATCCCGACCTGCACAAAGAAGGAGCAGCTGACATTCTACAGCAACAACTACCGTACGTTCCTCATCGACTACATCAAGGTGACGCAGAAGGTGAAGGCTGGTGACAAGGTGGAAGTGGTGACCAGCTCAGTCATCACAGACAACAACACCACAAAGTCGATGTATATGGACCGTCCGAACTTCGGACCAGGCCATGAAATCTACTATCGTGTGACGGGTCTGCGCTATTATCATGGCAACCTCAAGGACGCCGTGGCTTCCTCTCCTTCCGACATGATGCTTGTCAAGGCTCCTGCCACAAGCATTCTGACTGTTGGCAAGACCGAGTCAAGCGTGACCACAGTAGCAGGTGGCGTAAGCGTGACAACAGCCGACAATGCCGTGCTTGACGTCTTCACCGTAACGGGTCAGAAGGCGCTCACCCGCACTCTCGCCCCCGGCACCACCGATGTAAGCCTCGTCCCCGGCGTATATATTATTAAGGTGGCAGACCAGGCTTTGCGCGTGGTGGTGAGATAAAGACGCATGTCCGCAATTCCAAATCATCACATTTAGGTATTGTGTGTAAACCGTAACCTAACTATCTTTGCAACAGAGAAATACGAAGCACGAATCGTATGTATTAACTAATATAAAAGCAAAGAAAAAATGAAGAAAACAGTTATCGTTTACGGCACAAGCACAGGCACATGTGAGGAACTTGCCAACAAGATTGGAGGCAAGCTCGGTGTGGACAATATCATCAATGTTACAGATCTTGACAGCAGCGTCATTGCTGACAATGACAACCTCATCCTCGGCACCTCTACATGGGGTGCCGGTGAGATGCAGGACGACTGGTATGACGGCGTAAAGGTGCTGAAGGGTGCTGACCTCAGCGGAAAGACCGTGGCTCTGTTCGGTTGCGGCGACTCGGAGTCTTACCCCGACACGTTCGTAGGTGGTATGGCTGAGATATATAATGCCGCAAAGGCAGCCGGTGCGAACGTCATCGGAGCCGTATCCACAGACGGTTACACCTTCGACGACTCAGAATCGGTGGTTGACGGCCATTTCGTAGGTCTGGCTCTTGACGAGGTCAACGAGGACGACAAGACCGACGAGCGCATCGAAGCTTGGGTGGCAGAAATCCAGCCCAACCTCTAATCACCTTTAATCCGAACATTCATCCATAAAAAAACTGTCAATCATGCAACAACCCAATGTGCTACCCGTAGACATGAAGGTTCTGATGAACCACATCTATGAATACCAGAAGGGTGTGCGCCGTATGGTGCTTTTCACCCTCAACCGAAAATATGAGGAGTTCGCCATACGAAGGCTGGAGAGCCAGAACATCAGCTACATAGTCCAGCCGGTTGGCAGTGACCGCCTCAATCTGTATTTCGGCAGGGAGGAATGTCTTAACGCCATACGGATGATCGTAACGCGACCGCTAAACCTGCTCACTCCTGAAGAGGACTTTATGCTCGGCACAATGCTCGGATACGACATCTGCGCACAATGCGAGCGTTATTGTGAACGCAAGAACAGATGCAACAAACAATGCAACGGTAATTGCGACAACCAATGCAGGAACGCAAGTTAAGCGTAAGCTATAGCTGATATATAAAAAAAGAAGATGGCAAGGACATTCCCTGCCATCTTTTTTTTGAAGAATTATTGCTTCTGCCACAAATCTTACCGTCTCAAGTTTCGGCATTAACTGTTTTTATATAACATACAAAGGAACACAAAAAAGCTGTTCTTGCTTCTTGTAGGGGAGCATAGAGAATCTTACCGCTTGTAAGTCTGGATTCGTTTTGAGAAGAGTCATTAGTGAGTTGGCTCTCACATTACCCTCAGCTTTAACTTCTATAGGCAACAGCTTTCCTTTATATTGTATTACAAAATCTAATTCCAAGCGTGAGTCATCTGTCTTATGGTAATATATCGGAGAGATGTTTCGGCTCTTCATTTCCTGCAATACATATTCTTCTGTCATTCCTCCTTTATATTCGGAGAAGATTTGGTTGTTGATGAGAATTTGTGCAGGGTCGACATTGACCATCGCCCCCAACAAACCTATATCTAAAAGATAAAGTTTAAATACAGAAAAATCCTCATATATATCCAAAGGCAGAGCAGGCTTGGTGCATCTTGGAACCTTATAGAGAAGTCCTGAATCAACCAACCATTCTATGGCTATCTCAAAGTCTTTAGCTCTTGCTCCTTGGCGAAGTGCACCATATATGAATTTCTTATTGTCCTTAAACAGTTGGGAAGGGATGCTCTTCCATACCATTTTTATTCTTTCTATCTGCTCCTTTGGCGAATGCTTGGAGAAATCACGTTCATAACCTTTAAGTATTTCCTTTTGGATTCTTCTTACTTCTTTCAATGCTCCGGTTTCCACATATTTCTTCACGGCTTCTGGCATTCCTCCTACATAATAATATTGACGAAGAAGATCAACGTATTTTTCGTGTAAGAGATTTGTTATTTCAAAGTTATGTTCTTCCAGTAGCTGATAACATTGTTTCTCTCCTTTGGCAAGCAGGAATTCTCCATAGCTCATCGGATACATATCTATCTCATTCACCTTGCCTACCGGATAGGAAACATCATGATGCAATGAGATACCTAATAATGAACCAGCCACGGCAATATGATATTCCGGAGCATTCTCGCAGAAGTACTTTAATGCCTCAATGGCTTCTGGTATTTCCTGCACTTCATCTAATATTATAAGTGTATCTCCGGGAGTAATGTCAACATGGATAATAGCGCTGAGAGAAAGTAAAATTCTCTCAACGTTAAAATCCTGTTTGAAAACCTGCTCAACCAATTCGTTTTTGCGGCATATTATGTATGCCTCTTTGGCATATTCGCGTTTGGCAAACTCACGTAAAGCCCAAGTCTTTCCCACTTGTCTCGCTCCATTCACAATCAGAGGCTTTCTATCTTTACGCTCTTTCCATTCTTTAAGTTGCTGCAATACAAGTCTTTCCATAGTGCTGTTTACATTTTTCTGCACATAAAAATGGCCGTTGAATACATTTTTCTGCACATAGTTTATATGCAAAGATACATTTTTCTGCACATAAAGCATCCTGTACTCTACACTTTTCTGCACATATTTCTATAAACTTAACATATCTTCTTGTCAAAAACATCTTCATGTCCACCATGCAAATATCGCATAATTGGACTTAATTTGTGTTAAACGTCTGTAAAGTAGTGAGGTTAGCAGTCTTTTTCTTTACCTTTGTAAAGCTCATTCAAAGAATGACACCTACATAAGTATAAACCCAAATAAACATTTGCATGAAGCATTTTTCTACTCTTCTGTTGGCGATGTTCGCCATCGGTGCAAGCGCGCAAAGCGGTGGTACGGGAGCATTGCTCGATGAAACCTACCAGTTTACAGACGGCGGCGACGGACTTTTCCGCTATGTTTTTGCCTACGACAGTAACAAGCAGCGCTCCTCGGAGACCATCTATTACAAGGAACGCAACGCCGGCGTGTGGGGCAGTGAGTCGCTCTACGAGGTGGGCAACTATTCTTATCAGTTCGACTCCAAGGGTCGTCTGAAGGTGAAGGAGGTGAAGTACAGCCTCGGCAAGCCCGAATTTCAAACCTACCGCATCATGGTGGACTATAACGACAATGCCGTTGCCGGCGAGGCAGTGAGCACTTTCAAGCGTTATACGCTCGCAGACGACAACAACTACCAGCTCGAAGAGCAGTGGGGCCTTTATGCCAACGGCCAGCTCGCCTCGCATTCACTTTTCAACAGCTACGATGCCGTATCGCACCGCTATGATGAAAACGGAACGATAAATGCTATTCTCTCCTACGACTTTTCGGGCGACAGACTCGTTACCAAAGTCACAAAGAGCGGAACGCTCAACGATTCCACCATCGTTCATTACGAGGATGGAATGCCGTCGTGGACAGAACGCTACCGTTACGACGGCAAGACGGGGCGGCCTCTTGAATATACCACATGGGGAAAGATGGTGGACGCCTTTCATAACGTGTGGGAATACGATGCCCAAGGACGCATCGTGCTCGACGAACATTACGTTGACAGCGCAGACGACGATGTGGATTATCCGACAGTCGCGGCCTTGTCGGGAAAGCGCAGAAAGGGCGCCCGCTTGCCGTTCATGAGTGCAGGCTGGTCTGAAGCGACTGCCGATGCTCGCAAGGCAGACGCCGCTCCGCGCCGGAACAGGACAGAGTCGGCTCTGACGGAGCCTGAATGGAAACTCGACGAACGTATCACATACAAGTATTTCAATGACGAAGTATATCCCGTAAGCAACTCTTGGCGTTCCGTCATGTATATGGAAGGTCCCATGTCGGAGTGTGTTTTCCTGGAAAAGGGTGATGAGACAGAACCTGATTATGAGGAACGCATCGTCTGTACACGCGATGCTTCGGGCAAAATCACGGCAGTAAACCATACTTACAGTAAGGAGACCGACAGCGAAAAGTCGTCTGTCTATGTAGTGGATGCCGCCGGACACGTTACCCGTCGCACCTATACAAACAAGGAAACATCGGGAGACCGTACGGAGACTTATGTTGAAGATAACCAATATGTATGGGATTCTGACCGCTGTGTGAGTATGGTTGAAACCAATGGATACACCACCGGACAGCAGACCAAGACATCACATGTCTACACATACGACACTGCCGCCAATAAGTTTACCGACGAATTGCGCATAACGCACGAAAACGGAACGGACGAACCGTCCACCGTGACTTACACCGTGCAACAGAACGGAACCAGCGTTGAAGCCACAAACAAAGAGTCGGCCTATTGCAATTCGCGATACATCCGTGAGGTTCAGCAGGAGGACGTAAGCTTCATCGCTCCTAATATGCTGAAGGACTTTGACGGCGCTTATCCTGAGCCGCGCACAGTGATTTCGGTGAAGGGCCGCGTTGTAACGACAGCGACAGGACCACGGGGCAAATACTACGGATATGTGGAAGTTCCGGCTCTCAACGATGCCGACAACCAGTACCTGACGCTTGCTCCCGGCCAGTATTTCAGTGTGAAACGTGTCGGCAACCAGCTTGTATGTTCCGACATCGACGGCTTCCCTGTGTATGTGGTTGAGGGAAACCTCCTCAAGAAGGAATACATCTATCTCGATAACACTTCATCCGTTACTCCCCAGGCCAGCGTCGCACCGGTGGCCAAAGCCGCTGACGGTGTTGAGTGTACCGAAGTGGAATATATCTATTCTCAGTACGGACTGCTCGTGGGACAGACCCTCACCGATATAAGTGCAGATGGCAAGCGCACTGAAAACATCAGCATAAAGTATAAGTATGACGAGGCCACCGGCATCGGAACTTACGAGGCTACTACAGCTAAAATGCAGCTTTCGGGCAGAAGTCTCGGCTTGACCGACGGCACGACATTCAGTGTCTATACCCTCGACGGTACACAGCTTGCCGCCAATGTAGCCGATTACACTTTCGCTTCATCGGGTGTATATATCGTCAAGGTGGGCGGAAAGAGCGTGAAGCTCACGGTGAAATAAGGCGCATCGACACAATATTTGCATTCCTGACGCTCAATACTCCTCGTTCAGCGCACAAAGAAATCCTTGGTGCGAAATTCGCGAGTTTTGAGCGTGCAGCGATAGTATGCTGACATACAGCAGATTATGCTGCTAAGAAGAGAAGTGTGCAATGAATGGCGGAGCCAAACAAGCATTATTGGGCTGCATTAGAGCCACTTTTACACTCCAATACAGCCTCTATTGTCAAGCAATACAGCCTCTCTTTCACTCTTATAGAGTTACTATAGGAGCGGAAGAGAGGCTTTTCTTGTATATTATGGGGTCAACAACGTTGCAAAATACCATAAAAACCGCTTCAGAAATCTCTAAAACCGATATTTATTTTGTAACAGCTTTTTACTCTTTGTTCGATATTTGCATGGCAAGACAGATTAAAACGACAATAGAGACAATAGAGACAACAGGCTTCGCATAGAAACAACAGGCTTCGCATAGAAACAGGCTTCGCATAGAAACAAGTTGTCTCTATTGTCTCTATTGTCGTTAAAAAAATCTTGTAAAGATATGTTTTTTTAGATATGAAGACTTTACCCTCTTAGTAATTCCCTTACACCTCAATCTCCTCCAAGTCATCCGGCACTATGATTCTTCCCTTGAAGTTTTGTGCGGCTTCCCTTGTGTAGTTCTGCTTGCGTGTGGCTATGGTCTTCTCTTCCGTGTGATAGAGGATGAGGTTCTTTACGTCGAGTTCTGCTGCGAGTTTTCCTGCGTCAAGAGCCGTGCTGTGGTTTTTCTCGTACGGCTTGAAGGTGTCGCGGTCGGCGTAGAGGCAGAAAGCCTCGCACATCATCCAGTCGGCATGTCGGATGTGCTGGCGGTTGAGCGGATTGTAAGGCTCGTCGCCCAAGCAGGCAAGGACGGTTCCGTCAGGCAGTTCGGCACGGAAGCCGTACTGCTTCTCCTTCGTGGAATGGATGTCGAAGCAGGTGAGGCGGATGTCGCCCACGTCGAAGCTCTCGCCGTCCGTCAGCTCATGGAAGACGACGCGCTCCTCCACCTTTGCCAACTGCTTCTTGGCGAGAATCATGTCGATGATGGTGCGTATGACGCGCATCACCTTGTCGTTGCCATAGACATGCAGCTTGCCCTCGTAACCCTTACATTGCGCCACCATGCGGACGACCCAGATGACGCCCAGCACATGGTCGGTGTGGGAGTGGGTGACGAAGAGATGATGAATGTTGGCTATATGGATGTCCGCCTTGCGAAGCTGTGTGAGAATGCCGTTGCCGCCACCCGCATCGACGAGGAGTAGGGTGGTGGAGGTCTGCAGCGTGAAGCACGTGTTATATATATGGGTGACGGTGGCGTTGCCCGTACCCAGCATTGTTATCTTATTCATTGTATATGGCTATCTTGATTACTCCGTCCTCCTTGTTCTCGAATATGCTGTAAGCCTCCTCTATTCTGCTGAGTGGGAAGCGGTGGGTGATGAGCGGCGTGGTGTCTATCTTGCCTTGCTCGATAAGACGGAGCACCTCTTCGCAGTCGCAACCGTCCACGCCACCCGTCTTGAACGTAAGGTTCTTGCCGTACATGTCGGGCAGGGGCAATGTCTGTGCCTCGTCGTACAGGGCAACGACGGTGACGATGGCGTTGGGGCGTGCGCACTGCCAAGCCAGGCGGAACGTGTCCTTAGCTCCTGCCACTTCCAGCACACGGTCGGCTCCGCCATTGTCGCTATTCTTTCTGACAAACTCCTCGCACTCGTCGGGAGTGGTGAGCAGCACCTCAGGATAATGCTCCCTTACGAAGCGGCGGCGCTCCTCAGACGGTTCGCAGACGATGATGCGCTTGGGCTGTTTCAGCATGGCGCAGATCAGGGTGCAGACGCCCGTCGGTCCGGCTCCGATGATGAGCACCGTGTCTTCCTCCGTTATCTCGCTTATGCGTGCAGCCCAGAAACCGGTGGCAAGCACGTCGCCCACGAACAAAGCCTGCTCGTCGCTTACGCCGTCGGGAATGCGGTTGAGCCCCTGCGTTGCCAGCGGCACACGGACGTACTCGGTCTGTCCGCCGTCAATGCGACAGCCGAGAGCCCAACCGCCGTGAGGCGATGTGCAGTTGTTGACGTAGCCGTGCTTGCAGAAGAAGCATTCGCCGCAGAAGGTCTCCACGTTCACCGTGACACGGTCGCCCGGCTTCACTCCCTTCACGTCCTCACCAATCTGCTCCACCACGCCTACCATCTCATGGCCCACGGTGATGCCAGGCACTGCCCTTGGCACGCTGCCGTGCTTGATGTGCAGGTCGCTTGTGCAGATGCTGCCCAACGTGACGCGTACAATGGCGTCAGTAGGTTCCAACAATACGGGTTTCGGTTTGTCAGTCAAGGCAAACTTGCCTCTCTCAATGTATGTATATGCTTTCATTGTTTATCGTATGTTTATGTAGCTACAAAAATACGCTTATTTCCTTAATCGTCAAACAAAACCGAATGATATATTAAGCTCTTTTCTTGCTTTATTCAGTGGTTTTGGCTATTTTTGCAAAATTGATAAGCATATTTCTGGAAAAAAATATATATACACACATAATGAAAACTTATCTATCACGATTTTTCGTTGCCGCTTCGTCCGTGCTTGCTACAGCACTGGCCACTACGGCAGTAGCCCAGACGGCAGACAGCAGGGCACCGCGCCCTATGGTCAGACCCAATGTGGCTAACCTCCTTCCCTTGACGGGAGCCGAGGCAAAGACATCACCACGTGA
>OHHE01000429.1_pt1 | contig 10280 bp, 8 predicted proteins | sample 1567971 | NCBI WGS metagenome assembly OHHE01 (sample SAMEA3879508, study PRJEB24766) | human gut metagenome | biome: human-associated habitat; feature: feces | place: USA | collected 1985/1987 | reverse complement strand
CGGCTATGGAAGCCAGTTTGAGTACAAACTCGAAGAGGAAAGTATAACTATATGAGTAGGTCCTTGTTTGCGCTTGGGCCTGAAAGTTTGTGTGCCTCATTTTAATTATACAGATGTTTAGTTACCTTTTGCGGAGATATTCATTTTTGTTTTATAGAGGAAAGATAGTGTTTTTCATGTAAAAAAGGAGGCGCATTCCCCTGTCAATGTGTCTACTTCCTATGTTTTAGGTGTCTACTTCGTAGGAAGTAGACACCCATTTTAACGATTTTTTCCCTTTTATTATGCGTTTTTCTGATATTTATTGAAAAATGGTTAATCCTGTTTTTTATCATCTGGTGCTGCATTTGCAACTTGTTCTTCTCGCCATTCGGTAGGCGTACAACCTTCCTTTGACTTGAATATCCGGTACAGATAGGTACGGGCAGAGAAGCCACACTCGGCAGAAATAATGTCATTACTATAGTCTGGAAATTCCAACATCATCTTCTTTGCCGCATTGAAACGTATATCACCAAGCCATATTCTGAATGTAGTTTTCAGATACTGGTCGAAGAATACAGATAACTCATCCTTGGAGATACAAAGTGTGCGAGAGAGGGTAAGCATATTCACAGTACTGTCCTTATATCCTAAATTCGCACACCATGCTTCAAGACTTTTCTGGATGAAATCTCTGCGCTCATCGGAAAGTGGTTGTAAAGATTCTGTTCTGCTATCAGCAGAGGTCTGCTGTTTAGCAGAAAGTGCCCCCCATACCTATATTCTGTTCCCACTAAGGCATCGTTTTCCACTTCTTTATCCAAGAGTTCTTCGGTAGGGATATAACTGCTGCCGAGAGCGATAAACGTAAGATTGAAGAACAGCAAGGCAAGCAATACAGCTGGACCTACTATATATAATAAGGTAGTAGAAAAGATGGCAACTGGCATAGCGAGAACTGCGAGCCATAGAATGATTACACTGGCGCGCGAATATCTTACGTAAGGCAACAAATCCGTTGCAGCCATTGTCTCCAACATATTTTTACGCCTAATCATCTCCTGAATAATCATGTATATGCAATAGAAAACACTTACGCAAAACAGAGTCAGCATCAGATAAAGCCCCTCTCTGATATACAGGCTATGATGAAGACTGATACCCACGCAAAAGACCACAATGATGGCAGCATAAATGCCACTACACATCAGTATCATCTTTCTGAGGTTAGCACGGGTGGTTTCTATGTTGTAGATTCCTATGGAGATGAGCGAGAAGCAGGGGGTATAGAGGAGGATGTTGATGACCGCCCCCAGATTATCGTGCATAGCACGGAACCCGAAAGTCATCTGCAGCACATATTGTATCGCCAGTCCTATCAGGGCAGCAACGATCATCCATCGAGAACGCTCATACCGCTTGTTCTCCCATCTTACATGCAGATGAGAGAGTGCTACGATGAAGGCATTGATGAGCATGAATATAAAACATGCAAACTGAAGTAGAAATAATGAATCCATTCTTATCTTATGTTTACTTTCTTGTATTTTTGATTGCTTGCTGTAGGATTATCCGGATTAGTCATCTGCAAATATCCTGCTGCAACAAGGGAGGTGATGTAACGCTCACGGTTCTTGGAATGCATACTGACACCAATTCTGTCAAGTATCTCTTTGGTTGTACGAGGTACGGAACAGAAGTTTACAATATCCTTTTCCTTGTTTGTCAATGTTACTCTTTTAGTGTCTAAGTCGGTGCCAGAGTGTCTAAGTCCGGTGCCTAAGTCGGTGTCGGAGTGTCTAAGTCCGGTGTCTAAGTCGGTGTTAGAGTGTCTAAGTCCAGTGTTATGGTCTTCGACTAGGTTACTTTCTTTTCTCCAAACAGTAATCACAAATTCCTGTGCCTTGTCATTATTCATAAACGTGACATTGATATCTTCGTCAAGTGCACGAGTGATGCCGCTACCTACACCAGTGTATGGCAGCAAGTATATGGCATTGTTAAAAAGGAACATATTGCGAGGCATGGAAGTTCCAGCCTTGATGTCATCAATAGTGAGTCCGTTAGGCAATGCACCAGGACTGTGAATCTCCACACGATTATCGAAAATGAAAATGCGAACAGGGGCTTTCATATTCAACGAGCGGTGTACAAGGCTGTTTACAGTGAACTCAACCAAACTTGTATAAGGTATTTCCAACTTTCCCATGCTGTTGAATTCATCTCCCACCTGCACATTATGCAGATTACGAGTGAAGAAATCCATGATAGTGTCATATTGATGAAGCAGATTCCCCTCCATATCTGCATCATTCACCTTGTCACGGAACACCTTGCTGCCAACACTGTTGCCAGCAAAACAGATACACTTGGCTGTCATCATTGGCATCCAACGTTGGGTATATTTGCCAAACAGAAGCATGGCAGCAACGGTCAGTGTGCCATCGGGACGGATAAATCGCAGATTGCGAAGTATCTTCTCACAGTCATGTCCCTTAGCTATGGCAGAGCAAATCATATCAAGTGATGCTTCATTAAAAGCGTCACCTGTCAAGCCTTTCTTCTCCAAAACTCTTTCAAAACGGTTGCCAAGAAACTGCTTGATGGTCGTTACATCAAGGTCGTTGACAGTTGCATCCCTAACACCAGCCTCGTCAGGAGCAAAACTACCGCAGTCGGTCATCATTTCTGCAAGTTCAGCATTATCGAACACTTTACGCTTGTCGGCACCATTCTTCACCCATACGATTCCCTTGTTGTCATGATAAGGCTTGTTGAGTCCTTCCTTCACAGTAGCAACAACCAAGTTGCCATCCTCGACCTCAACAGTATCTATCTTTATCAGAATGGATGGCACTACGTTTTCTGAAGCAATATCACTCAATAAGTTGGTAGTTTCTTGTACCTCAGAATACGACAAGGCATTGATCTCTCCAGTCTTATCCTTTATACCAACTACCAACTTTCCACCATGTGAATTACTGAACGCCACTAACTCACAAGCAATATCATATTTGTCGAGAATGCGTTCCTTGAACTGCACCCCCGATACCTCGCCAGCGTTTATCTGTTTCAATATATCGTTCATCATTCTTTGATACATTCTTTGTTCAACAAATCGTTTACATCCACTTTCAGCAAATCAGAAATCCGTATTAAGGTTTCCAAGTCTGGTTGGCAAGTGTTGGTGCACCATTTGGAAATGGTTGCTTGGTCTTTACCCAACATTTCTGCCAACCACTTGTTTGAGCGCTTGGTTACTGCCAACATTATCTTCAATCTGTTTACATCTTTCTTTGCCATACATTATTATAAAATAAGTGAATACGCTTGCAAAAGTACGAAAATTATTTCAGAGAAAGGCACAAAACCCTCAAAATCTTTGCAAAACAAGCAAATAATTGGGTTTTTCTCAATATTATTCCTTTCATTGATAATCATAAAATACGAGCGAAAAAGGTTGTTTTGGAACTTTTTGAATTACTACTAACACAGAGAGATGACATAAATATCATTTCATTGACCTGAACAATCAAAAGACAAAATCGGAAATTTATCGTTGTTTTCAGTGTTAATTTATGTTTTCTCTTGTTTTCATTTTGGGGTTTCTTGATTTTGTTGTTCCTAATTTGTTTCTTTCGTCATTTCGTCATCCTAATTAGTATTGATTATCAGCACATTACGGACAATTAGTAAGATTTCAAGAAGAAGATCATGATGGTTGTTGGCGCATGTATCTTCCTCGTTGCTGCAGCCCAGGCTCTGCCTTTGTTCTTCGGCCTCTAATCTATCGTTCAAGCATTAAAGAATACATCATGTCAGGAGAAGTAAACGAAAATCAGTACGTAAGCTATCCCATATTCAAGGGTCTCCAGAAGCCCCTTGAATTCATGGGATTCCAGGGACGCTACATCACCTGGGCAGCCTGTGCCATTGGTGGAGCCATCCTCGGCTTCATCATAGCATATTGCATCCTTGGCTTTGTGGTTGGTCTTGTAGTTCTTGCTGTTTCCCTCTGTTCGGGAGCAGCTCTCATCTTCTTCAAACAGAAGAAAGGGTTGCATACCAAGAAGGAAGAGCATGGTGTGTTCATCTATGCTTGTTCGCATAGAATGTAATCAAACAAAATTCAAACGTAAACAAATGAGCAAGTGTGTTGAAATCTGAATAGTGTAAATCGGTAGGCTCACCCTCTCGCAAGGATGAGCCTATCTTCATTTGATAAAAGAGCAAATAACAATGATCATATATGTAATCATAGCATTTGTAGCAATACTCATAGGCATGGCTATCTCTGTCTCTGCCTTTGGAACCGGAGGAAAACGCAAGAAAATCTTTCAGGACATCTACTTCTCTGTTGAGGATGTGGATGGCATTGGCGTGCTCTACACCAAGACTGGCGAATATTCTGCCATCTTGAAGATGGAGAACCCGGTGCAGAAGTATTCTGCAAACATAGACAGCTATTATGAGTTCAATCATCTTGTCACCGCACTTGCCCAGACCCTCGGTGAAGGCTATGCCATTCATAAGCAGGATGTCTTCGTGCGTAAGCAGTTCCAGGATGAGAGTAACGACAACCATGAGTTCTTGTCAGAGTCTTACTTCAAGTATTTCAATGGACGTTCCTATACCGACAGCCAGACTTATCTGATTATCACCCAGGAGAATAAGAAAAGCCGTATCTTCTCTTTTGATAGCAAGAAATGGCGTGACTTTATGGTGAAAATTCGCAAGGTCAAAGACCAGTTGAAGGACTCAGGCGTGGAAGCATCCTACCTCGATGGCAATACGGCTCGTGAATATGTTGACTGCTATTTCTCCATGAACTTCAACGACAAGGTTGTGTCTATGACCAACTTCAAAGTCGATGAAGAGTCTATCTGTATGGGCAACAAACGATGCAAGGTCTATAGTCTTGTTGATGTTGACTGTGTCAGCACACCATCTATAGTCCGTCCTTTCACAAACATTGAGGTGAACAATGTTTCCATGCCAGTGGACATGGTATCATTGGTTGACAGCATCCCATCTGCCGATGTAGTTGTGTATAACCAGATGTTCTTCATTCCTAACCAGAAAAGAGAACTCTCCCTACTCGACAAGAAGAAAAATCGTCATGCCAGTATGCCAAATCCAAGCAACCAGATAGCCGTGGAGGACATCAAGAAGGTGCAGGATGTGATAGCAAGAGAAAACAAGCAGTTGGTATATGCCCACTTCAACCTTGTCGTTGGAGTACCTATAGATGCTGATATTCAGAAATGTACCAACCATCTGGAGAACTCCTTTGGCCGATTGGGCATTCATATCAGCAAAAGAGCCTACAACCAGCTGGAACTGTTTGTCAACTCATTCCCTGGTAATTGCTACTCCACCAACCAAGAGTATGATCGCTTCCTGACTCTCAGTGATGCAGCAGCCTGTCTCATGTACAAAGAGCGCATTCAGCATAGTGAGGAAACGCCTTTGAAGATTTACTATACAGACCGCCAAGGTGTGCCAGTGGCCATCGACATCAGCGGTAAGGAAGGAAAGAACAAGATAACGGACAACTCCAATTTCTTCTGCCTCGGTCCGTCTGGAAGTGGTAAGTCCTTCCACATGAATAGTGTAGTCCGTCAGATGTGGGAACAGAACACCGACGTTGTGATGGTTGATACCGGTAATTCATACGAAGGACTCTGCGAATATGTCGGTGGCAAGTATATCAGCTACACAGACGAGCATCCTATCACGATGAATCCTTTTGCCATCAAGCGTGAGGAGTTGAACATCGAGAAAATAGGCTTTCTGAAGAATCTGGTCATGCTCATCTGGAAAGGAACCCAAGGTGAAGTCACCAAGACGGAAGACCGTCTCATAGAGCAGGTTATCACGGAATACTTCGATGAATACTTCATGAAGAAACAAATAGAGAACCTGTCGTTCAACACATTCTATGAGTACAGTACAGTCCGTATTCCTCAGATTATAAAGGAGAACAACCTGGCAGGAATCGACCTGGCATCCTACAACTATCTGCTGAAGGACTTCTACAAGGGCGGTAGTCATGAGCTTACCCTCAATGAGAACCTCGACACAAAACTGTTTGATGAGACCTTCATCGTTTTCGAGATAGACTCCATCAAGGATGACCCTCTCCTATTCCCTCTTGTTACACTGATCATCATGGACGTTTTCATCCAGAAGATGCGTATCAAGAAGAACCGCAAGGTGCTTGTCATTGAAGAGGCATGGAAAGCCATTGCTTCGCCAATGATGGCAGAGTACATCAAATACCTCTACAAGACAGCCCGTAAGTTCTGGGCTTCAGTGGGTGTGGTTACTCAGGAGATCCAGGACATTGTTGGAAGTCCTATCGTGAAGGAGGCAATCATCAACAACTCTGATGTGGTAATGCTGCTTGACCAGAGCAAGTTCCGAGAACGCTTCGACGAAATCAAGGCAATCCTGGGTTTGACAGATGTGGACTGCAAGAAGATCTTCACCATCAACCGCCTTGAAAACAAGGAAGGCAGAAGCTTCTTCCGAGAAGTCTTTATCCGAAGAGGAAGTGTTGGAGTCGTGTTTGGTGTAGAAGAACCTCACGAGTGCTATATGACCTATACCACCGAGCGAGCAGAAAAGGAAGCTCTGAAACTCTACAAGAAAGAGTTGCAATGCGACCATCAGCATGCCATCAAAGCCTATTGCCGAGACTGGGAACTGTCAGGAATCACCAAATCCTTGCCATTTGCCCAGAAGGTGAACCAGACTGGTCATGTGCTGAACCTCAAAACCAAGAGGAAATTTGATGAGTATATGTAACAAGTCATAAACAATAATTTTCAGACAAATGAAACGCTATCTGATAATACTTACTCTCTATCTCTGTGCCGTTGTACCGACGATGGCACAGTACTACAGTGTTAACTATGACAAGCGCACTGTAGAAGCTATGACAGCCGCTTTTGCAACAGAGGCAGCTACTGAGGCGTATTATGCCGAACAGGTAGCCAAGATACGTGAACACTATCAGGCGGCAGAGGTGGCAGCTGCAGGAATCTTCACATCCAAGTTCCTTGACCGAAAAGCCCTCACCCATCTGGGACTGTGGACAAGTTCGACGGAGAACTACTATTACCGCCGTATCTACAACATGGTGTCGGCCAAGATCATGCCGAAGATATGGACAGTAGCTGGAATGATGCTCAAAAGTCCACAGAATGCTCTCTATTGGGGAAGCTATTTATATAAGGTATGTGAAGAGACCAAGACTCTCTGCTATCAGTTCGAGTCTATCGTCACCAACAGCACCCTCTCGTTCAAGGATATAGCATTCCTGGAGATCAACCAGGAATTGGCTGCCATCCTGAAACTGTCGGAGTTGGGCAACGTGGATTGGGAAGCGATGTTTGACAACTTTTCTGGATTCGGTTCCAACTTCACCAAGGAGAATCTGAAGGAAGACATTGATAACCTCTATGCCATGGGAGTTAATCTTGCTTCTGCAGGAGCTGGTAATGCCGTAGGCTCCATCCTTGGCAACAGTAGTTTCAGTGGAACGATGATGGACAAGACAAGCAGCGTCATTGAGATAGCTGAAAATGTGTATGGACTCTACAACAGTCTGTCTGCAAATGCAGGAAACACGCTCTTGCAGTTTGTTGGAGGAAGGGACAGCATTGCAAATCTCTTCTCTTTATCGAACTACAATCTGACATCCTGGGTAACAGACTATGCCCGTGAAGGAATGGGACAATACTACACCCAGCGATGGTATATCTATAGAGTTGATGCTGGTAATGTGAAGCTGTGTGACTACTATCCACCTACAGACAATGATGCTATCATCAAAGGTGATCACTGGTATCGTATCAGCACAAAGGACAAAAACTATACTCCAACATCTGCAGAAAGAGAAGCAGCATTGAGAAATTCAGAAAGCCACGCAGGTTGGAGTCGAAGTGATGTTCAGCAGCATAACAACTCAAACGACGGTTTCAATTATAGCATAACCTACTATATGTCAGGTTATATTCTCAGCAAGAAGAAAAGTGGTCAATATGCTAAAGCCTATGCTTACGAGATTCATGTTTCAAAGAGCTGGTATAAAAAGGAAGTTGCCTATGAGGATGTCTTTGATTCCTACACAATGGACATGAACACGTTCAAAGCCGGATTGAATGCACGACTGAAAGAACTCAATGATAACGAGGAAGGTTACACCTACTATCTTTCAAGTGATGCAAAGAGATACTACCAGACAACCGATGCCAAGAAAATCGCAGGATGCGAAACTGCAACCATCAGTATTACCTGCCATGGCGGTACCAAACTTGGTGAAGCATCGACCCAATACAAGTGTTCGAGTTGCGGAGGTAGCGTGAATGGTCACACCAAGCAGTGTGCCATGGCCACGAGTGTCACTCATGAAAGCGTCAACACTTCTGAGATTGATTCCAAGATTGCTGAAACAGAGAGGAAAATAGCTTCTCTCCTGTCTGAAATTACAAGCTTGGAGGCAGAGAATACGGAACTTCTGAGAAAAATCAAGAATTCAAATGTGAATGATGCAGCGAGGTATCGTCAACAGTACAATGCCAACAAAGACCGTATAACAGCATTGAAGTCAGATAAGAGCACAGCCGAATCAGAACTTGCCCAGTACCAAAAGGCAAAGCAAGAGGCTATTGATGGAGAAAATGCCGTGACAGACGATTATTACCGCATTCCGGCCATCATGCAAGATTGCAAGACTGCCTATAATCTCAGTTGGAATGGTTCGGGGGCTTGGGAAGGGAATACTTTCGTCCGGACTGCATCCATGCCTAATATCAATGGTGTCATCACTTTCAAGGCAACAGTCTCAATAGCACGAAAGCCCAAGTACTTCATGGGTATCAAGATACACCGTGCCATCGTGCAGATTTCATGGACTCTGACCACGGAATATAGCGATACGCAAGTTGTGGCTGTCGTAAACCTCGATCCTGCTAAAACCGATGAGGAGAAAGCAGCCGAAGTGAATGCCAAACTTGCAGAGATTGCTCGTGACTATCCAGACTGTGACCCTACGGTTGAATATGCCAAGAGTAGCCCTGTGGAATCAGACAATACGGATGATACTTATCATTTGCTCTGGTCAAGTGACCGACTGGAGATTGCACGTCAGATAGACAGCCGTCTCACCAAGATATTTGCCGATCTGGTGTCATTGGAGAAGATGATGCATTACAAGCATTCCATCATAGACATTCTGAGGAGTGTCGCTCCCCCACTGAATGACGAGCAAGGCAGAAGACTGACGCTCATAGAAAAGTGCAGGAAACGATGGTTGCGACATGCAGCTGATAGCGGACATTCAGATAGTTATAACGGAAAATATGATGACGATGAAGAAGAAAACAGTGAATAGCAAGATATTGACAATACTCATTTGTCTGTTTACTCTTTTGCCTTCGGTAGCAAAGGCTCAGGTGGGTTTTGATGCAGTTTCTATCGAGGCCTATATCAAAGACCACAAGCAACAGCGCAGTCTGCTGCTTGTGCGTTCCACCTTGGAGGCAAGCAATAAACTGCTGCATGACTATAGCGGCGATGCCAACTTAGGCTTCAGAGACATCAACAAGGAACTGGATAAGTACACCAGGGCATTTGATGTGATTGACATTCTGTATCAGTCACTCCGCACCAGTCTCAATGTGCACAGTACCTATGAGAATGTGAGTGACAAAGTCGGTGACTATAGAAAGATGCTCAATGATTTCAGGAAGAAATGCCTGGAAAGAGGCAACATCATGAGTACCGACACGCTGATCATCACCATCAACACCAAGGCTTTGGCCAAGATAGCAGATGAAGGTGACAATCTCTATAGGTCTGTCAGTGATTTGCTGTTATATGCTACTGGAGCTGCCGCATGCTCAACGTCAGACTTGCTTCTCATTCTTACAAACATCAACAACTCGCTCGACAACATCAATAAGCATCTCAACAAGGCATACTTCGAAACCTGGAGATATATCCAAGTGAGAATCGGCTATTGGAAAAAGCAGGTGTACCGTGCCAAGAGCAAGGAGGAAATCATAAGTGATGCCTTTGGAAGATGGAGAGGCGCAGGATATTTAGGCTATTAGGATTATAAATAAAAACTCAATGAATATGCTTTATTAACATAAAGCTCTAACGCAGCCAAAGGAGAATAAGTGAGGTTGGAACGTAAACAGTTGGGAATGAGCAGATTTGCACAAAGTTGCCCAATCGGCATAAAGCAAGCGAGTGAGGAATATTGAAGTAGTTCAGTTACTAAATCG
>OHHE01000426.1_pt1 | contig 10339 bp, 7 predicted proteins | sample 1567971 | NCBI WGS metagenome assembly OHHE01 (sample SAMEA3879508, study PRJEB24766) | human gut metagenome | biome: human-associated habitat; feature: feces | place: USA | collected 1985/1987 | reverse complement strand
ATTCATACGCATATGAACAAAACAGAATTAATTAGCGCAGTCGCTAAAAAAGCAGGAATGACGCATGCCGAATCTAAAAAAGCAGTTGACGCATTATTTGAAACAATCTCTGACCAATTGACTGCCGGAGACAAAGTGGCTATTTTAGGATTCGGAACCTTCTCAATAACTGAGAAAGCAGCTCGTGCTGGTATCAACCCACGCACCAAAGAGACTATCGAAATCGCAGCCCGCAAAGTTGTTAAATTCAAACCGGGAAGCGAATTAGCAGACGCTATCAAATAACGATTTTATCTTTAATAAAGGGAAGCCGTCTTTTTAAAAAGACGGCTTTTTTTATGGTATGATGCAAGAATTAGCTTAACTTTGCCTGTTCTAATTCACAAAACAAAAAAAGAAAATGACACATGCGTTGCACCAAATGGGCGAATATACGCTGCTGATGAAAAAAGTCCTGACGATTCCGGATCGGTGGAATATGTTTTTCAAACAGTTAATTAAAGAAATATACAAATTGGGCGTTGACTCGCTTTGGATTGTTGTAATCATATCGGTTTTCATCGGTACGGTTATAGCTATCCAGATATCACTGAACATCAATTCTCCATTAATCCCCAAGTTCACAATAGGTTACACCACCCGCGAGATCATCCTTTTGGAGTTTTCATCTTCCATCATGTGCTTGATTTTAGCAGGTAAAGTAGGAAGTAATATTGCTTCGGAGATTGGAACCATGCGAGTGACAGAACAAATCGATGCAATGGAAATCATGGGCGTTAATTCGGCGAATTTCCTTATACTTCCTAAAATGATGGTATTTATCCCAGTTTTGGTTATCTTCAGTATGTTTACGGGTATTTTGGGCGGCATCGCTGCCAGTTATTCAACCGGCACTGGAATGACACCTGCTTCATTTGAATATGGTTTGCAATTCTATTTTAATCAATTCTATATCTGGTATTCTATCATCAAATCGGTTGTTTATGCCTTTATCATCTCGTCCATTGCTTCTTATTATGGTTATCATGTGAAAGGAGGAGCCTTGGAAGTGGGTAAAGCAAGTACAAACGCAGTGGTCATGAGCAGTATCATGATTCTGCTTGCCGATGTGATTCTAACTGATTTAATGCTGACATAATCTGCTTGTTATGATTGAAGTTAAAAATATCACCAAATCTTTTGAAGGCAGGACTGTACTAAATAATATAAGTACTGTTTTCGAAGATGGAAAAACAAATCTGATAATTGGACGAAGTGGTTCGGGGAAAACAGTCATGATTAAAAATATCATCGGGCTGATGCGCCCGGACAGTGGACAAATATTATATGACGGGCGAGATTTGACCTCCATGAACAAAGCTGAATTAAAATCTCTCCGGAAAGAAATGGGAATGCTATTCCAAGGATCAGCTCTTTTCGACAGCATGACAGTTTTGGAGAATGTTATGTTCCCTTTGGATATGTTCTCCAAAGATTCCTCTAAAGAACGCTTGAAGCGTGCTGAGTTTTGCTTGGATCGCGTGAATCTTTCGGAAGCAGGACATCTATATCCTTCTGAGATTAGTGGAGGTATGATGAAACGTGCAGCCATTGCCCGCGCAATTGCCCTGAATCCCAAATATCTGTTTTGCGACGAGCCGAACTCCGGTCTTGATCCGAAAACCTCTTTGCTGATTGATGATTTGATTCATGATATTACTCTTGAATATAAAATGACAACTGTCATCAATACGCACGATATGAACTCCGTGATAAATATCGGTGACAACATTATATTCATAAAAGAAGGAATAAAAGAATGGCAAGGGACGAAAGAAGAGGTCATCACTTCAAACAACAAAGCGTTGAATGACTTCATCTTTGCATCCGACCTGTTCCGTAAAGTCAAAGAGGTGGAAGAAGAGGAGTTAAAAGAAAACCATTGAAACATATAAACCTAAATCATGCCATGGTGACTAAATACCTTATTCCTCTTTTATTAAGCGGTGCATTGTATGTCTCCGCAAGTAATCCCATAAAGGAACTTCCCGATTCTATTTTTATAGGCAATCAGGATTTCCATGTCCAAGGCATCGCCCTTGACAAGCAAAAGGAGCACATCTATTTTTCATTCACGAATAGATTGATAAAGACAGATTTGAAAGGGAATATCATAGGAAGCGTGGATAATTTTGAAGGGCATTTAGGAGCCATGACATTAAACCCGGAAGACGGAAGGATTTATGCTTCTTTAGAATGTAAAAACGATGAGATTGGCGCAAACATTGCCAAGAAAATGAGGACAAAGGCTATAAGCAAGAACAATTCCGTCTTTTACATTGCCATATTTGATGTGGATAAAATCAACAAAGAAGGAATGAATCCGCAGACAGATGCGATTATGAATACCATCTGTGTACAAGAAGCTGTAAAGGATTATCAAGCCACTATTGTGAATCAAGGGAAAAGCCGTGAGCATCGTTATGGTTGTTCGGGCATTGACGGAGTCATGTTTGCTCCCATGATAGGAAACGAAAAGAGGGATAAATTCTATTTGTATGTCGGATATGGAATATACAGTGATACAACTCGTACCGACAACGATTATCAAATATTGCTCTGTTACGACCCAAAAGATTTGGAAAGATACGAAAAACCAGTCAAATGGGGAGCTTCCCATACTTCAGGCCCCAAAAAGCCCAAACGAAAGTTTTTCCTCAAAACCGGGAACAGCTCATACGGAATACAAAACATGACTTACGATGCGTCCAGCGACAGCTGCTATATTGCTGTATACAAAGGAAAGAAATCTAACTATCCAAACTATTCGCTCTTTTCATTTGATGCGACCCAAATCCCCTCATTTAGTCTACTTGAGGGTTTTGACAAATCCGAAAAGCAATGGACGATACGATTGGGAGAATTGGGGAACCGGGACGAGAAAAGCGGGATTTGCGGATGGAATTTTCCATGGGGAAGCACTGGCATTTTCCCTGCCGGCAATAACTATTTTTACATTTCTGAAAACCATCGGGACAAAGATGGGAAAGAATGTTGTACTGCTCGCTTATACAAATGGACAGGCGATAGCTTAAAGCCTTTCGAACCTTATGCCACCGCCTGTTTATCAGATTAAGCTAAAACCTATCGATATTAATAACCGAAGATGTCAGTCTGGGACAATTTCTGAATTGGACCGTATTGGCTAAGTCCTTTCATGTCCAAATCTTTCTCATCTCCAAGGACGATATAAACATACTTACGTCCTTTAACCCACTTTTCTTGGAAAGCTTTAATGTCTTCCAATGTAAAATTCTGTACTTGTTCAAACAATGCTTTGCGAGAATCAATAGACATGCCTAAATCTTGTGCATCAAGATAAGCCCAAAGTACATTCGACTTCGTAACACGGTCTGTACGCAAACGGGTAATCAAAGCCTCTTTTGCCAATTCAAACGCACGTTCTGATTCCGGCATATTATTCACGATTTCGTCAAAAGCCTTCATAGCATCCAACATCTTGTCATTCTGAGTAGCTATGAATGTACGATAATAATATGGATACTTCAGCTTAGACGGACAGACCATAGTCGCAGCTGCCGTATAAGCTAAAGCACGTGCTTCACGCATCTCTTGGAACACGATAGAGTTCATTCCACCACCGAAGTATTCGTTGTACATTACCAATTCCGGCTGGATAGCAGAGTCAAACTTCTCGCCCCTGTTAGAAACAGCAGAGAAATAAATCTGTTTCGCATCATACTGTGCAAAGTAAACCTTGCTTTCATTTGTTTCCTGCATCTTGAAGTTCGCTCCTTCTGGGACAGGCAATAATGTCTCAGGAACCTGATGATATTGGCTGATTACATCCAGTAATTCATTCTGCTTCATCGGTCCATAATAGAGAATCTTATGTTCATATTTGCACAAATTATGAATACAATCCACTAAAGCCTGAGGATCCATTTGTTGCAATTCTCCAGAAGAAAGAATATGTGTCGTAGGAGAATCCGATCCCCATATTGCATATTGCAACAAATGATTGAAGTTGGCGCCTTGGTTCAATTTGCTATCCGCACGTTCCTTCATAATATCATTTGCCAAATTCACATACGCATCCTTGTTTACTTGTGCATCTGCCAATAACTCCTCAAACAATTGAACAGCTGCAGCCATGTTCTCGCTTAATCCGCTTATGGTAACATAAGTACGGTCTGTTCCTGGGAATACGCTGTAATTGCAAGCCAACTTGTAGAATTCCATATTAATCTCCTGCAACGATTTCTTGGATGTTCCCAAATAAGAGAGATAATCACAAGCTGTTCCTAAAGCTTTGTCATTTCCTGTTCCCATTTCAAATACATACAACATTGAGAAGACATCATTCGTAGTGTTCTCTTTATACAGCACTGGAATATTTGATTTAGCAGTAAACTGCTGCATGTCCTTGCTGAAATCCAAAAATACCGGTTCAATCGGTGTTACAGAAGCCGCATTTGCCTGTATTTCCCGTAAGAAAAGGCTGGAACTGTCACGGTTCATCACAATTGGAGTGATGGCAGGTTTGTCCATCTTCTTCTCATTCAGATCTTTTCCCTGACGTTTATAAACCAAAGCATAGTTGTCTCCAAAATATTGGTTGGCGAAATCAACCAGCTGCTGCTTGGTAACCTTGCCCATTTCATCCATTTGAGCAACAATGTCCGCCCAATCATCACCACCGATAAAGGCACCAACAAACATATTGGCACGACTGCTGTTGCTTTCCAACATCTGCATAAAATTCAACTTATAGTTGTTCAAAGCAGCCTGCATGATGTCATCAGAGAAATCACCCCGTTTAAGTTTCGCTATCTCTTCCAAGAAAAGATCTTTCACCTCTTCCATGGTTTGTCCTTGCTTCGGAGCACCAGCTACCAAGAATGTGTTGTAATCAGCCATTTCCATATTGCCTGCATAACCATATAATATACGTTGTGACTGAAGCAAGTCCACGTCCATCAAACCAGCCTTGCCATTGTTCATCACTTCGTTTACCAAAGTCAACAGCAAATCCGACTTCGTGTCAGAAGGCAATCTCCAAGCCAAAGCGACATTTTCCGCATCCAAGCCAATAACCTCTTTTACGACTGGAGCCATAAGCGGGTTCTCTTTAGGTTCCGGACGTGCCGGAAGAGAAGGATTGGCTGGCATAGAACCGAAATATTTCTGGATTATAGCAATTGTCTTGTCTGGATCTAAATCTCCAGACATACAAATGGCGATGTTATTCGGGACATACCAAGTATTGTAATACTCTTTTATCTTCTTGATAGATGGATTCTTCAAATGGTCTTGAGTTCCCAACACCGTTTGTGTTCCATAAGGATAATCAGGATAAAGAGAAGAAAGAATGGCTTCAAGCATCTTCCTGCCATCTTTTGTCAAAGACATGTTCTTCTCTTCATACACTGTTTCCAATTCTGTATGGAAACCGCGGATGACTGCATTCTGGAAACGGTCAGACTGGATCTTCGCCCAAATCTCCATTTCGTTGGAAGGAATATCTTCCACATACACTGTCTCGTCAAAACTTGTATAAGCATTTGTCCCGTTCGCTCCAATGGCAGACATCAACTTGTCGTACTCGTTAGGAATGGCATACTTGGAAGCTTCATACGAAATGCTGTCAATCTGATGATACAATGCTTTGCGGGAAACCTCATCCGTCATTTGACGATATTCCTCAAACAAATCTTCAATCTGATTCAAAAGCGGCTCTTCCTTTTCATAGTCAGCCGTTCCAAAATGATTCGTTCCTTTAAACATCAAATGCTCAAAATAGTGAGCCAAACCCGTTGTCTCTTTCGGGTCGTTCTTTCCTCCTACTCGAACGGCAATATACGTTTGAACACGAGGTTTTTCCTTATTCACAGTAAGATACACTTTTAATCCATTGTCTAAGGTGTAAATACGGGCTTTCATCGGGTCATTCGGAACCGATTCGTAGGGTATTGAAGAGCTATTTGTACATGCCGCTAACATGAATAACAAACAGCAACCCATCAGGTAAAATGTTTTACGCATAGCAGTATAAATTTATGTTAGTAAAAAACTCATTCTCTTTCACAAACCATTCCTTCAAACAAATCATGAAGTTTCAAACAAGGAGCAATCTTACTCTCCTCATCATGAACATCAAGTAGTCCTTTCGCAGATATATCATTAAACATGCGTATTAATGAACGACCTACAGCCCAGGCCAAGTTTACCGGGACCGCATTTCCTATCTGCTTATATTGTGCAGATACTGACCCAGCAAAATGCCAATCATCTGTAAAGGTTTGAATTCTTGCATACTCACGAACTGTAAGCGGACGTGTTTCTATAGGATGACAACGCTCTGTCTGTTTTTGTGCCGGAGCACATGTCAGCGTCAAACTTGGTTCATCCATAGCCAATCTTCGTGCCATACCTGTTTTTCCACCACCCAAATGATAGCTTCCTTTCATATATTCACGGGCAACATCTTCTGGCAAATCTCTCCAATTACCTCCTTCCGGAACAAGCTCCATCACCTGACGTTTGCTTTCCGGATATTGTTGTCCTTGTGACTGTGGCACGTCTTTATCAAACAGCGCACCTTTATAAAAAGCATCACGCAACGTCCGAACCCCATCACATACATCCGGCCATCCAAAATGCACCTTCGGGGCAATATCATTGCGAATTGCGATAAGTATAAGCCTTTCCCGTTTTTGAGGAACATCATATTGTATTGCCCGGAGCACCCGTGGTTCGACAAGAGTATATCCTATTTCAGATATGACACCTTTTATTGTTTCCATCGTACGACCGTTATCATGCTCCAACAATCCTTTTACATTCTCACAAAGGAACACAGCTGGCTGAATCTCTTTAACTGCGCGCGCCAATTCAAAAAATAATGTACCACGAGTTTCTTCAAAACCAAGACGTTTGCCTGCATAAGAAAAAGCCTGACAAGGAAATCCTCCAGATAAAAAATCAACTTTCCCTTTCAAAGGAGAAAAGTCCACTTCATGGATATCTCCTTCAACCACATTCCATTCTGGTCTGTTCTTCCGCAATGTTTCACACGCATTGTGATCTATTTCATTAAGCAATAAATGATGAAAACCAGCTTTCTCCATACCGAGCGCCAATCCTCCGGCTCCAGCAAACAACTCGACCGATGTATATCGTTGGAGAGGATGAACTATTTTCTCTTCATTCCAATGCGTATGAAGCATGGATTTCACTTCCTTAACTTCTTCGAGCTCGTCAACATAGAAAAACCTTTTACCTTTATCTTCATGCACTTGATACTTGCCTTTTTTTATCCATGCATCCACTGTTGCCCTGGACACAGCAAGCAAATCAGCAAAATTGTTTATCGATATAGTTTCACGCATGATATTTAAACTTTATCGTTTTTTATATTGATAAATCCTTCATAAGTTGAAAATGCCAACAGATACAATGCTTTTAGCAAATCTGTATGCTCTTGACGCAACTCCTCATAAACTGTATTATTCAACTGCAATGTTGTATCATCACTAACTACATCTTCTATGATACACGGCAAAGCCATGCACAATTTATAGAAAGCATCCTTGTCACCAAAGACTAATTCATAGAACTTATCCATTGACATACGACGTATTCGCTTATGAGAGCAAGGCTTCTTGTCTATTGATATCTTCCATGTTTCATCCTTAGATTTCTTTGATATGGTTTCAACCAAATAACAAACAGCTTCATCATCATCAAGCAAGCAAGACTGCATTTTCATATATGTCTTTTGAGAAGAGGCAGCATTCATCGTATTATGTTTATTTTTCATTTCAACATAAATATGCAAACGAGGATTCTCAACATCAAAGCCTTCATTGGGAACAACCCAACCATTACCTGCATACTTAAATATGTTTTGATGAAAATAGCCGATTTTATTACCATTTGATTTATCTATTTGACGGAAACACTCATCAGCAATAACTTGTTCTATCGTTTTACCATATACTTTTGAATCGAAGGTCAACTTGATAGGATCCACGATATTCACATTAAATTCTTCCAATGTAATATTACGGCGATATGATTCCACCGTACACTTTACATGTTCATAAATGTCGTTATCTGAAATAAAACCCAATTTATAATTCCTCATATACTCCTAAATTTGTTCTCCTTATCAGTATATACTTTTACAAAGTTACTCCTTTTCCTCCAAAAACCTATTCTAAGCCATGACCTGTCGTTTCCCTTTAAGAGAACAATCCCTATTCAAGGATACGCTTGCTTATACCAATCTAACTTCCGGTAGTAAGTATTCCAATTGGCATACTTGTCATCCTTTTCAAACAGGATATAAGAAGAAAGACCGGAGAAGGCTTGGATAGCAATATCGCCTTTGCCTCCATAAATATCAGCGGAAGAACAATAGCACGTGGGCGTGGCTTGCGCAAATACAACTGCTGCATCCATCGCCTCTTTCCAACGACTGTATTCACTGTCGGTAGACAAATAACGGGCATAATCTCCAAGGTCTGAATAAATACGCATCTGCACCCGATTATATCGGCGATTGTGGTCGAAGTATTGGACAGATGCCACATCAGCTTCAGTTATCGTTTGCATACGTTCCCCATAAGAAGCATATATTTGCCGAGTTGCTTGGGCTAATTGTTCCAATGCGTCCGTACGCACGACAGAAATAGAAACTCCTGAAGTCCAATGAAAGTTGGAACTATTCACTCCTCCATTATACGACTTGGCATACGAATCATAATAATAGGAAGCAAATCCCTTTACCCCGGCTTCGCCTTCTGTAAACAAATATGGCAATATCTTATCAAACGGAGAACCCGGTGCCGGAGTTTCCATCGGACACCCAATGATATAATTGGCATAAGAACGTAATTGATAAGCCACTTCTACCGATTGCATATAACAAGCATCGAAGTATATAAAATCAAAACGTGACTGTCCGGCAAGATAAGTAGTTCCTTGACGGATTGCCTCTTCCAAATCTAAAATGTCCATCATCAAGCCAGTAGATCCACCATCTTGTCCAAAGGAGCGCAAAGAAGATGTCAGATAAGGAATCCATCCTTCGCCATGCGACCACAAAACCAAACCGTAACTTTTCGCCTGATAAGCCGTATAAGTCCTTTTGAACACATCACTCATCCGTTCGACAGTAATAGACGAAGCATCCTGTTCCGGATACTGATAGACCATCTCTTTTACCACTTCATTGTTTTTATTCTTACGGAAACGGTAAATAGCAGGAGACAATTTGGTCTTGTTGTCCGAATCATACAAAACGGCATCCAAATAAACCAGCAAATTATTTCGGCTGTCGTCAATCTCTTTCATTCCGGTAATCATCTCTTCGACATCATCCAAAGCAAATTGGCTCAATGAATTTTCAGCCGCCATATAAACAAGGATTGTCCTATCGCTCTCTTTAACAATATCATCTTCTTTTACACAAGAGAATAGACAGACTGCCAGTAACAAAGTTATTAGTTTATACTTCATATCACAATTCATTCTGTTGATAGTGCAAAGAAAAGAAAAAAACGGATTAGATTAAACATTTAAACAAAAAAAGCGAGGGACAAACAGGCAGTTTACCCATTTGTCCCTCGCACATTATTATAATTGGTTTTACAAACCAAATGCTTCTTTTACTTTATCTACATAGTCCAGTTTTTCCCATGTGAACAATTCCACTTCACATACAATGGATTCTGGATTATATCTGGAAGAGAACTCTTTGCGTACAACCTGCGGCGTACGTCCCATGTGGCCGTATGAAGCCGTCTCGAAATAGATAGGATTACGCAATTTCAAACGTTCCTCGCTTTCGGACGCATATCAAAGATTTCCCAAATCTTTTCAGCAATCTGTCCGTCCGTCATGTTAACCTTAGAACGTCCATAAGTGTTGACAAAGATATTCATCGGTTTAGCGACACCGATTGCATAAGATACCTGAACCAAGATTTCATCTGCTACACCTGCAGCCACCAAGTTCTTAGCGATATGGCGTGCGGCGTAAGCAGCAGAACGGTCTACTTTTGAAGGATCTTTACCGGAGAATGCTCCACCTCCGTGTGCGCCCTTACCACCATAAGTGTCTACAATAATCTTTCTTCCTGTCAAACCCGTATCTCCATGAGGACCACCTATCACGAACTTACCGGTCGGATTCACATGGTAAATGATTTTATCATTAAACAAGGTTTGCACATATTCCGGATATTGTGCTTTCACACGAGGAATCAATATCTCTTTTACATCCTTTAGAATGCGGTCTTGCATCGCTTTGTCCGCCTCATCTTGAGTCAAGC
>OHHE01000424.1_pt1 | contig 10362 bp, 7 predicted proteins | sample 1567971 | NCBI WGS metagenome assembly OHHE01 (sample SAMEA3879508, study PRJEB24766) | human gut metagenome | biome: human-associated habitat; feature: feces | place: USA | collected 1985/1987 | reverse complement strand
CCAACCACATCAAATCCGCCTGCTTCGACCATCTCACAAGAGGACTGATAGAAATGGCGGACTACCTTCCGGATGTCACCCCCATAATATTCCTCCGTGCTTATTTTGAAAGCATCGTAAAATCCGTCTATGCACATCATGTTTTCCTCTTCCAAAGGCATTTGCAAAGGCAAGTAATGGATGGAGCTAATGCGGTAATCCAATGGCAATTCCTGGAAATAGGGAATCGAGGCGTTGTATGTCTTGTCCAAGAAGTCTATCTCCAAGCCACAATAGATTTCCAACTTGTCCGCATATTTCTCTTTGAGCCTTCTTATTTCCGCCAAGTATTCGTTCATGTCCTCCTTGGACATATTCCAAAATGTCTCGAAAGGAAGTGGAGAATGCGAGGAGAAGCCATAAGCCCGGAAACCATTCCGGATGGCGAATTTCACAAAATCTTCCGGGAAACTACGTCCATCGCAAAAATCGCAATGGCTATGATAGTTACTGTATTGCATAGGTGAAAGTACAGGATGATAAAGCTATATATTAAACACAAAAAAAGAGATTGCTCGGTTTGAATACCAAGCAACCTCTTCTCAATTATAGGGTGATTATTTAATTACACCTAATTCTTTTCCAACCTTGATAAATGCAGCAATCGCTTTGTCCAAATGTTCTTTTTCGTGACCTGCTGAAAGTTGAACACGGATGCGGGCTTGTCCCTTCGGAACTACTGGATAATAGAAACCAGTTACATAAATGCCCTCTTCCTGCATCTTAGCAGCAAAGTCTTGTGACAATTTAGCATCGTACAACATAACTGCGCAGATAGCTGACTGGGTCGGTTTGATGTCGAAACCTGCTGCCAACATCTTTTCACGGAAATAAGAAACGTTGCCCATCAACTTGTCGTGCAAAGCATTGCTCTCTTTCAAAATCTTGAACATTTCCAAGCTTGCACCTACGATAGCAGGAGCTACTGAATTAGAGAACAAATATGGACGTGAACGCTGGCGAAGCATATCGATGATTTCTTTCTTACCTGTTGTGAAACCACCCATGGCACCACCGAATGATTTTCCTAATGTTCCTGTGAAGACATCCACACGGCCGTAGCAGTTGAATTGTTCAGCAACACCGTGGCCAGTCGGACCAACAACGCCGGCTGAGTGTGATTCGTCCACCATTACCAATGCGTCGTATTTTTCAGCCAATTCACAAATCTTATCCATTGGAGCTACGTTACCGTCCATTGAGAACACACCGTCTGTAGCGATGATGCGGTGACGCTGAGCCTGGGCTTCAATCAAGCAACGTTCCAAATCTGCCATGTCAGCGTTGGCATAACGATAACGTTTAGCCTTGCACAGGCGGACACCGTCGATGATAGACGCATGGTTCAAAGCATCAGAAATGATAGCATCTTCTTCTGTAAACAACGGTTCAAACAAACCACCGTTTGCATCAAAGCAAGCAGCATACAGGATAGTATCTTCAGTCTTGAAATAATCAGAGATAGCAGCTTCCAACTGTTTGTGCAAATCTTGAGTTCCACAAATGAAACGAACAGAAGACATACCGAAGCCACGGGCATCCATTGCCTGTTTTGCAGCTTCGATCAATCGTTTGTTGTCAGACAAACCTAAGTAGTTATTGGCGCAGAAGTTCAAAACATCACTTCCTGCATTCACTTTGATATCCGCACGCTGCGGGGTTGTAATGATTCGTTCGTTTTTATACAAACCGGCAGCTTGGATATTTGCCAATTCAGTTGCCAAGAACTCTTTGAATTTTCCGTACATATTATTCTTTGTTTTAAAGTTAATTATGAATCAAGATTCAAAAAACTTAAGTCCATCAGGTTTCTTGGATATAGATTCAAGTTCTGTTTTTTGTTTACAAACACAAAGTTCGTGTTTTTTTTAGAGATAGCAAAGGAAAAAGATGAAAAATCAATCTTTCTCTGCCAACCACTGCTCCAACAGTTTACAATACTTGTCATTTTGCTCAACAAACGGCATGTGTCTCGCACCGTCAAACAGTTCCCAACGGGCATCCTTCAGATGGTCATACATTGTTTTTGCCACCAACGGAGTACATAAATCGTTGGTGCCACTGATAATCAAGCAAGGCGCATCAATTTCATGCAAACGGTCTGTGTAGTCAAAATCTTTCAATGTTCCCATCGGCGAGAATTCGTTGGGTCCCCAACCATAGAGATAGGATTCTGTCCCGACCTTCTTAGGACGGCGCAAACATTCCGGGCTGTTCTCATCAACTTCGCCTGCACAATGGAGCAGCATAAAGTGGGCATTCGCCCGTTGATAAGCTTCCCCGCTGAAATCGTTGGTCCGTTCAGCTTCTGCAATCGCAGCCTGGTCCTCTTCCGGCATGAAAGAAATCAAACGGTGCTGTTCATGCCCCCAAAGCCAGCTGGCGGAAAGCGTGCTCGACAAGATGGCTGATTTGACCCCTTTTGGCTTTTTGTCAATCACATAGGCAATCAAGAGCATTCCGCCCCATGATTGTCCCAGCAAATGGAACTCGTCCAGTTGCAAGTGTTCACGCAGAGCTGTCAATTCGTTCACCCACGTTTCAGGCGTCCACAATTCCGGATGGCCTTCCACGAATGAGTTACCGCATCCCAACTGGTCATACGAGATGATTGCCCTTCCGGACTCCGCCAAACGGTCCAACACTTCAAAATAATTGTGAGAACTTCCGGGACCTCCGTGCATCAACAGGAGTGGCTTCTTGCCATCCCTGCATTCTCCGGCTATCCGGTAATAAGTCTTATAGCCCATGAAAGGCATATAACCGTCTCTTATCTTCATTGTCTCTATTTCTTTTATTATATGATTACTTATCTTTTCATCGATTATAAGGAATGTATGGGGCATGCTGCACATTCAATGTTTTAGGCAACCAAACCCGGTAACGTTGCGCTTTGTCCCATGTGTTTCCTGCCGATGCGAAATCGCAGAAATAAACCGGTTTGGCAGCTGCATTACCTTCCAGATCCGTGCCCAAGACCAAAGGGGCAGTGAACGCCAACCATGCAAAACCGGGGGCTTTCACAGGGGTAAGATCAACATACCCGTCCTTACTGACAATAACTGACGTTTCGTCAATATATCCATCGTTGAAACGACTGTCCCGCGCCAACACTATTGGACCACGCACAATAGCCTGCGCTCCGTCCTGTTCAACCAACCGGGCATGCAAATCGAGTTGGATGGTTATTCTATCGCCTTTCTTCCATTTACGGGTTATCGGCAAATAGGCACCCGGCAACGTCTCTTTTTCAGCCTTTCCATTCACGGAAACAATGGTCTGCTTGCTCCAAGCCGGGATACGCAACGCAACCGTGAAATCCGCCTCTTTTGCTGGTTCCACTTCTATTTCTATCTTATCCGTTGCCGGATAATCTGTCATCTGTTTTAACAAGACGCTTTTCTTGTTCGGCAAAGTCCATTCCAGTTCCGATGGGGCATAAAAGTTTATGTGCACCGTTTCCTTTTCTACCTGGTATGCAAACTGCGGAATCATGGCAAAAGCCCTTGGACCGTTGGCATTGCAACAATTGATGTGCATTCCACACTGCTCCTCTCCTTCATGCCGGCAACCTTCCAACGGACTGTATTTGGCAATCTGCGAAGCATCATTTTTCAAAGATGCCATCAATGCATTATAGGTAGCTTTTTCCATATAATCGGCATAGAGGGAATTGCCCGTGATTTGCAACAACCGGTTGCAAAGCTGCATCCATGTGAAAGTCACACAAGTCTCCATGGTATGATAAGTAGGCAGTGTCTGCCTTTCTTTTCCACCATACCAACATTCGAAAGCGCTTCCCGAACCAGCAATATTGATTTCCTCCCGGACAATATGCCCTACCGTTTTTTCCACAACCGACAAATAAAGGGGATTACGGGTGACTTTGTAAAGTTCCAAAAGTCCCTCATAACAAGACATCATCTCATACGCCTTTTGCCCGTTCTCGCGTGAAAACCACACTTTCGGATGCGGGAATCGATTTGCGACAGGCACATCCGCAATCGCCTTGCTTATCAGCTGGGGACCTTCTGGTGTTTCCCATTCAGCCACGATATATTTGGCAAAATCAAGATAACGCACCTCTTTTGTCCGGTTATATAAATACATCACCGGCTCAAGGATGGACGAACTTGGCATCCCTATATAATTACCCGTAGCCACAATGCTGGTCTTGCCCGATCCTACTTGTGTCATCAGGTGGTCAATCACCTTGCATGCTGCCTCCAACGCTTTTTTTTCGCCGGACAAATCATACCAGGCAATCAAACCTAACGAACTGTACTTCCTGCCCCAAACATCCCACTCTTTCAATTGGTGTTCGGGAGCATAATTGCCAATATAACCATTGGGCAACTGGGTCGCCATCAACGATTCTGCTGCTTGTTTGATTATTTGGTACAATTCGGAATCCTTGTTATAGCGGTAAGAGGCAATCGCTCCTTGAATCCACTTGCCCCAAAACTCGCTTTGCCAACGGGATTTTTCCTCGTGGTGACGGAATGGTTCCACCAAATGATCCACGTCTTGGGATTTCACACGGTGCTCGATGCAGTCATCAATCCGGTTACCCACATATCCGGATATTTTCACCTGCTTGACAGCGGGATTGTTTGCTATTTGTGCCTCCGCTGAAGAAGAGAAGGCACAAGCAAACAAAAGTACCGACGCTGCCGTTTTAAAAAAACGACCCTGACACATAAATCTATCAAACGTCACAAATACGGATGCACTTTTCCAAAGAGGCAATCTTGTCTTCCTGTTTAGGCACGAACTCATGTCCTACGAAGCCCTTGTAACCACATTCCAAAATAGCTTTCATGATGGCTGGATAATACAACTCTTGTGTCTCATCCAGTTCCGCACGTCCCGGACAACCTGCCGTATGGATATGGGAGAAATAGGTATGGTATTTGCGGATGGTGTCGATGATGTTACCTTCCATGATTTGCATGTGGTAGATGTCGTAAAGCAACTTAAAGTTAGGAGAACCGATCCTGCGGCAAAGCTCAACGCCCCACACCGTATGGTCGCATTGGTAATCTTTGTGTCCCACGCTATTCAACAACTCCATGGTCAAGACGACATTATGTTTTTCTGCCAAAGGCATCAATCGTTTCAAACCTTTCTCACAGTTTTCCCAGCCTTGCAAATCGGTCAAACCGTTGCGTCTGCCGGAGAAACATATCAAATTGGTCAAACCGGCTTCTGCCACCATCGGAATCACCTTCTCATAGCTTGCCACCAATTCGTCATGCAATTTCGGGTCGTTGAATCCTCGGTCGATGCCCAATCCTGCGCCCTGGCACATAGCAACTGTCAATCCATGCTTTTGGACAACTGGCCATTCATCGGGGTTCAACAATTCAACGGACTCAATTCCTAATTTTTTGCAAATCTCGCAAAATTCGTCCAAACTATATTTACCAAAACACCATTTGCTTACGGAATGGTGGATATTACCTTTCAAAGGTTCGGGAGCTGCCACTTTCTTCTTTTGCGCCATAGTAGTTGCGTCCACACCAGATACTGCCAAAGCTGCGCCGCTGGCCAACATGGCCTTCAGGGCTGTTCGTCTTGATATGCTTTCCATGTTCTTCTATTTTAGATTATAAAACGTTGCTAAGATAAAACTATTTTTCCGAATATCATTTCTTTTCTTCAAAGAACTTTCCTTGCCTGCTATTTCTTTTTTGTTTTCGTCATGGGTATTTATATGATTGCCTTCAATCTCATACACGATTATCCATCATTCTGCTTCTGCAATAATTGTATTCTAATCAAATAGAATCGCCCATCACTCTACCCAGTACCGTGTCCCGGTAAGTGTTGAAGATATTAGGCTTCATCATTACATAATTTGGCAAACTCTCAAGATATTCCAACTCAAACACAAGACGCGGATCCTTATCTTCCGTTTCCGGATGAATTTCCGCCTTGTTGCCGATGCGGGCAATACGGATAAGATACAAGTCTTTCACCCCTTTGCCTTTAATGTATGGCATGAAATAATAGAGCTTGTTAAGGGCAATCGTAGAAGGGAATGACTTTGTTTTTCCTGTGTAGTAAACTTTTGTTTGACTTCCATCGAGGAAATAATCTATATTGTCTGCTTTCACAAAGCCAATCAGCAAATTCTTGGTCATGTCCAAGACGTAGTTCTTCTTGGGCTTATTCACCTTCAACAGAGGATCCAACTCAGAGAATAAATCAAGATTCAACTTTGGCAGGGCATCCCGCTGAATATCAATCGGACGAGTAGAAATAGGTTCTTTCCCATAGATAAAGCGATAGAGGCTCTTGCCGATCTGCTGCACAATGCCACAAACCAAAGCATTCCCCATAAGGAAAGCCCTTCGGCCATCTGTCACATCCGGGTGACAAGTATGGTTGTCCGGAAACATATTCAGACGCTCCAACTCTAAGGGAATCAATCGGCGATAACGACCTGACGGAGTAAGTATCACATGCTTGAAACGTGATGCGGCAGAACCTCCTTCACCCGTTATAATTGTTCTGGAAGGTTTGTCCAATGAGTCAGGGAAAGCCATTCCTCCCTCTGAAAAAGTATATTTGAAGCCCTCTTTGGAAGTACGCTCTATCTTCTTTGCCCCCTTCTCATATTCCCACCTCACCATTGGGTATAAAGAACTCTTCAGGCACAAGTGATTCATCGACAATATTGCCTCCCAATGTCATTGTCGGGCCATCATAAACTGCCTCGGCATTCACAGAATAGACACAACGATCGCGCATGATTCCCGCCGAACCAAATGGGCTATTATTGCCTTCCTTGTTGAAATTGTCAGAAACCTCTTTGATTGTACCTTCTATTTCAAATTCGGAAAAGGCATTATCTTTAGGTTTAAAAGGGAAAGCCTTCGCCAACACTCCATCATAAAGTGTCCAATCCTTCAGTACTTGCACTTGGTTTGAAACGTGTGAATCTTCGTGATAACCCACAATGTAAGTACGTCTGCGACGCTGGGGCATACCATATTCGGCTGCATTAATAACACGCCACTCCACAGTATAACCAAGGTCTGCAAGAGAAGCAAGGATAATAGCAAAGTCACGCCCTCGTTGTTTCGCCGGAGAGCCAAGCAAACGGTCAACGTTCTCAAAGAAAATGTAGTTCGGGCGGTTCTCTCCTTTCTCATCGAGAATACGGTAAATCTGCCACCAAAGTACACCCTTCTTTCCTTCAATACCACCGGAGCGGCTCAGAGTGGAGGCTACAGAATAATCCTGACAAGGGAAACCACCAACCAAAAGGTCGTGGTCGGGGATTTCATTCGTCGGAACTGTGTTTATATCTTTGTTGTTATGTCCTTCCGAGCCGAATCGGGCTCTATAAACAAGCGATGCATCTTGGTGTACTGTTGAAGGTTCCCATTGATTATTCCAAATGGTTTCATAAGCATCAGAAGCTCCTTCCAATCCAATACGGAAGCCTCCTACGCCTGCAAATAACTCTACAACTTTTATCTTATTATCGTTTCTTTTTGGCATATTTCAAATATATGGAATTTCTTGTAGTTTGTTTGCAATGTATGAACCTTTAAGCCAGAAGAACTGTGGCAACATTCGTATGCCATTCACACATTCTGTTCTTGTTTTCTCAGTCGAAACGTCTGCTCCTCCACGAAAGAAAACTTTATATTCAGAACTTTTAGGAAAGTTAGGCGCACCCATATATGAGCCACTGCTGTTCTTTCGTTTATGACCTTGCTTATCATAAACATATTCCCATTTAAGTTCATTTCTGTAAATCAGGTTTCTTGAATCCTCCCACGTGCGACGGACTTCATTTTCAATGAACTCTTCGTCAAAAGCAAAACGCTTGAAGCCCTCGAAAGTTGTCTTGTTTAAATCTTCACTATCATGTTCACAGAAGATAGGACAAAGGAAACTATGTTCGCAAAAATAGTCGTAAACATCAGAGTCTTCGAAGTCAACATCTCTATCAGCCCATTCTTCAAAGTCAATGTGTTTCAACTTCATATCTTCTGTCCTACCACCTGTAGGTGTTATGGTAATAGTCTTTGCAATAATGCCAGCTTTTGTGAAATCGGAAATCTGATTAAGTCTTTTGCAGTCAGTTCCGAACATGCGAATCACGCACTTTGCAGCAATATCCTTAACGGAAGCATCTACGCCAAGCATTTTTTTCAATTCTGCCAATGTTTTTCCTCTAAATCGTTCAGAAAGAGCATGACATCGGGCATCCAATTGGGTAAAACTTGAGAATGATTCTTTCAAAACGATCTCGTTATTAGCTCTGCTCTTATTGAAATGTCCTCGAATAATGTAGTCAACAAATGTCTGCTTCAATCTGTATCGAGGCTTTTGATAAGAACCCGATGCTTTGCGTTTAAAACCAGGAACTAACTCTATTAGTAACAAGTTGGGACGCAAAAGATGAGTAAAACCTATTAGCTGTTCATAGCGACTATCAACATCAGGGAATTCGTTATAGACTTTCTGCAAATGCTCTCGCACAATTTCCCAATCATTTTGCAGTTTTGCTTTCTCTTCATCTGAAAATGAATTATAACAATAATCGACAATAGGAAATTGAGCATAACATGACGCTGGAACAACCTCATATGATTTATATTCATAAAAGACAATCAAAAGATGTTCAGATTTCTCCCAAAAATGAGAAGTGTTGAAGTCTGTTTCTATGGTCGGCTCAAAAGTCACGTTTGTTATGCTAATTCCTTCTTTTGCCCCAAGGTAAACATTATATGCTTCACCCGTTTTACCTCTAACATTCTTCAAATCACTTTTAGGAATACGAACTCCGGTCGTCTTTAACTCTGTCAGCACACCGTCAATTTCAATATCACACTCCTGATTACTATCTCGTTCATACCCTAGCACGGACTGTTCTATCACATCTCCAGCTATTCCGGTAATCTTCTCACTCTTTATCGTACGATCAAACTGGTGAGATTTGTCAACCTCTCCTAAAGTTTTACCCTTGACATTTTCCAAGATGGCATAAATCTGCGCCTTTGTAAATCTCCTATCATCAGTTACTGACATCTCACCAACATTATTATTACAACACCCGTTTGCGGAATTAATTATAAAAAACATACCTGATAAAAGAGTTATGCATAACATTGATAATTGGGAATTAAAGGTGACAAATCTTCTGATAAACAATTATCGTATGTATAATCTACATGCAATGTTCGCAAAAAATATCGATTTCTGCAAGCAAATAGCAGGTAATTTAATCGACAACCACCAATGGTCTTACTCTTTTCATTCGATTTTTCTAAAGATAGAACTTCCCTTGCCAGCTATTTCTTTCTTCAAAACGCTTGTCTACTTTTGCTGTGAACTCATAATTCTTCAATCCCCAATCCGGAGCGATAAGGGACTGGGAGACGAATCGCTCCACGACAAAACGAGGGTTCAAACGTTCCACGAAATCAATCACCAAATCGATGTATTCGTCCACTTCGTACAGATGGAAACCGGTTGGGTCCTCTGCAAACTCATGCGCCATCCGTGTGTTCCGTATCAATTGCAACTGGTGCAGCTTCAACGTAGTCAACGGAAGCTCGGATATGCGGGCGGCATGACCGATAATCTCCTCCCGGCTCTCGCCCGGCAGTCCCAAAATCAGATGGGCACCGACCGGAATGCCACGGGCAGCTGTCTTACGGATTGCCTCTTCCGACTCCTCGTGTGTGTGCCCCCGGTTAATCCGCTGCAAAGTTTTGTCCAACGTGCTTTCCAGTCCGTATTCAATCATGACGAATTTCCGGCGGGCAAGCTGGTCGAAATAATCCAGCAAATCATCTGGCATACAATCGGGACGAGTCCCGACAATCAATCCCACCACATCGGGATATGCCAACGCCTCTTCATATTTGGCAATCAGCTTTTCCGTAGCATCGTAAGTATTCGTGTAAGCTTGGAAATAGGCAAGGTACTTCATTTCCGGATACTTGCGGGAAAAGAAACGGATTCCTTCGTCCAACTGCTCCGTCACGCTCTTTTCCGTATGGCAATATTCAGGGCTGAATGTCTGGTTGTTGCAATAGGTGCAGCCTCCCCACCCTTTCGTCCCGTCCCTGTTAGGACAAGTAAAACCTGCGTTGACCGATATTTTCTGCACTTTGACCGGAAATATCTGCTTCAGGAAACCACTGAATTCGTTATATCTTTTCTGTTGCGCCATCTTTTTCGTCTCTTCTTGCTATTAGCCGGCAAATATAGCAAAAAGAACACAATCCCCGATAAGTCGTCAACATCCCTTCGCTTTATGCGACTTTTGCCGTGCCAATAAGTTTTTTTGCTAAA
>OHHE01000416.1_pt1 | contig 10472 bp, 7 predicted proteins | sample 1567971 | NCBI WGS metagenome assembly OHHE01 (sample SAMEA3879508, study PRJEB24766) | human gut metagenome | biome: human-associated habitat; feature: feces | place: USA | collected 1985/1987 | reverse complement strand
CAAGGAGAAATTTTTATGAAAGGCGAAGAAACAGATAAAATGTTTCGTAGAGCAAATTGCAAAGCAAGAGTTGCTTATTTGAATGGCTCCAAGGCTATTGAAGCACCACCGGTCGAACTGATTCAGTTTGTAGACGGCGAAATCCATAAAGAACAATCCAACTTGTTTACGACATCCATCTCAGGAGTGTGCTTCTACACAGATGACATAGATTCTGTCTATAGAACCCTGATTGAAAATCATGTGGAGTGCTTGTCTGAACCGCAGCATTTCGATTTCAGGGCAGATGGATTTGGGGAGAGCAGAGTTTTTTATTTTAGAGATCCGGATGGCATCATCCTCGAAATGATGCAACCTCTTTAATAAGAGATCATAGGCTTTCTTTTCACACAAGGGTTGACATCATTGCGTTATTGCAGATACCCTTGTACAATGTAGTTAGAAGAAAGGGGTTGAGCCTATGAAGCTGGTATTGAAGATATTGGCACTGCCGGTGCTGTTCGTTGTAAAAGTGATTTGCGTTCTTGGAAATCTGCGTACAAAAGATTTGGCTGAACAGGCAGATCTGAGTAACTATACCATCAATAAAATGCATCGAGGAGAGAATGTAACTACAGATACGCTTGTGAAAATCTGTTCTACCATGGGCTGCACCTTCGACGATATTATGGAAATAGTTCCGGATAAATAATGCAGTGACTATTATGGGACAGCAACTGTGATATCATTTGTATTAAGGAAGTTAGGGAGATTAGGTATGGAACTAATTAACAATACAACTAAAACATTGCGAGATGATTTAGCAGTCGAAATAAAAGAAGGTAGTCGGCTTTCTGTTGCAGCCGCCTGCTTCTCTATTTATGCTTTTCAGGAATTAAAAAAGGAACTTCAAGGGATTGAGGAATTGAGATTTATTTTCACATCTCCGACTTTTACAACCGAAAAAGCGAAAAAGGAAAAACGAGAGTTTTATATTCCCAGATTAAGCCGAGAACGCAGTTTGTACGGAACAGAGTTTGAGGTAAAACTAAGAAATGAACTTAGACAGAAAGCTATTGCAAAAGAATGTGCCGAATGGATTCGGAAAAAAGTTACTTTCAAATCGAATGTAACCAATGAGAATATGATGGGCTTCATCAATTTGGATGAAAAGAACTATATGCCAATTACTGGCTTTACCACAGTTGATCTTGGATGCGAGCGTGGTAATAACGCTTACAACATGGTTCAAAAAACAGAAGTACCATTTTCGACTGCATACATAGATTTGTTTGATAATCTTTGGAAGGACAACTCAAAATTACAAGAAGTTACTGATGAAGTTATTGACAATATTACAGCTGCCTATAACGAAAATTCTCCGGATTTCATTTATTTTGTGACACTTTATAATATCTTCAACGAGTTTTTAGAAGATGTATCCGAAGATCATTTGCCTAATGAGGCTACTGGATTTAAGGAAAGCAAGATATGGTCTATGCTTTATAACTTCCAGAAAGATGCTGTGCTTGCTATCATCAGCAAATTGGAAAAATTCAATGGTTGTATCTTGGCGGATAGTGTTGGTCTTGGTAAAACTTTTACCGCTTTGGCAGTTATCAAATATTACGAAAACAGAAATAAGTCTGTACTCGTTCTTTGCCCGAAGAAACTGACAAATAACTGGAATACCTATAAGGATAACTATGTGAATAACCCGATTGCGTCTGATCGTTTGCGTTACGATGTCCTCTATCATACAGATTTGAACCGTACCCACGGTAAGTCTAATGGTCTGGATTTGGATAGATTGAATTGGAGCAATTACGACTTGGTTGTAATAGACGAATCCCATAACTTCCGTAATGGTGGAAAGCTATCCGGTGAAGATAACGAAAAGGAAAATCGCTATTTGAAGCTTTTGAATAAAGTTATCCGCAAGGGTGTGAAAACCAAGGTTTTGATGTTGTCTGCAACGCCGGTTAATAATCGTTTCAACGATCTGAAGAATCAGCTTGCTCTTGCTTATGAAGGCAATACAGACTTGATTGATGATAAACTGAACACTACAAAAAGTATTGATGAAATTTTTAAGAATGCCCAGAGAGCATTCAATACTTGGAGTAAATGGGACCCCGCAGATAGAACAACGGAGAATCTTCTGCGGATGCTGGATTTCGACTTCTTTGAGGTTTTGGATTCTGTAACCATTGCACGTTCCAGAAAGCATATTCAGAAATATTATGATACTTCTGATATCGGAACCTTCCCCACCAGATTGAAGCCAATATCCCTAAGACCGCCGCTTACCAACTTAAAGAAAGCAACCAATTATAACGAAATCTATGAGCAGCTGACACAGCTGACACTATCTATTTATACGCCTACTCATTTTATTCTTCCGAGTAAAATGGAGAAGTATGCTGAAATGTATGAAGATAACAAGGTCAATGTTGGCTTTACGCAGGCAAACCGTGAGCAAGGTATCCGTCGCTTGACCGCAATCAACCTGATGAAGCGAATGGAAAGCTCTGTTCATTCCTTTAACCTTACATTGAAGCGAATCTACAGCCTGATAGATTCAACCATCCATAGTATTGATACTTATGATAAAACATCCTCAGTGAAGCTTGAACTGACGGATATCTCGAATATTGACGAATTTGACAGTGAGGATCAAAACGGTGATGAGCTGTTTACCTTTGGAAAGAAAGTCAAAATTGAAATTGGAGATATGGATTATAAATCCTGGAGATATAGTCTTGTAAAAGATCGGGATATTCTTGAACTTCTGACACTGATGGTTGGAGATATTACACCTAAGTATGATTCTAAGCTTCAGGAGCTGTTCCGGGTTATCAGGAATAAATTGGAGAACCCAATCAATCAGGATAATAAGAAAATCATTATCTTTACCGCTTTTGCGGATACGGCGGAGTATTTGTTTGACAATGTAAGCAAATATGTAAAGGAGAATTTCGGACTCAATACAGCGATGGTATCGGGTTCTGTAGAGGGCCGCACCACAGTTCCGAAGCTGAAAAGAGATTTGAATACGGTATTGACTTGTTTCTCTCCGATATCTAAGGACAAGCACCTGCTTATGCCGAATGATAAAACAGAGATTGATTTTCTGATTGCTACCGACTGTATTTCAGAAGGTCAAAACTTGCAGGACTGCGATTATTTGATTAACTATGACATTCACTGGAACCCGGTTCGTATTATTCAGCGCTTTGGTCGTATCGACCGTATTGGCAGTAAGAACGCTTTTATTCAGCTTGTGAATTTCTGGCCGGATGTGACTCTTGATGAGTACATCGACCTGAAGGCAAAAGTTGAGACTCGCATGAAAATCGTTGATATGACCGCAACGGGTGATGATAACCTTTTGAGTGATGAGGAAAAAACAGATCTTGAATACCGTAAAGCACAGCTGAAGCGTTTGCAGGAAGAAGTGGTAGATATTGAAGATATGTCTACCGGTATTTCTATTATGGATCTGGGGCTGAATGAATTCCGCATGGATTTGCTGGAATATATTAAGAACCACCCGGATATTGCCAAAGCTCCGTTTGGACTCCACTCGGTAGCCGCTGCTTCGGAAGAGACACCGGCAGGCGTTATCTATGTTCTGAAGAATCGTTCGAACAGTGTAAATATTGATAATCAGAACCGCCTGCACCCGTTTTATATGGTTTACATCAGCAACGATGGCAAAGTGATTTGTGACCATCTTTCTCCAAAGCAGATGTTGGATAAGATGCGCTTCCTTTGCAAAGGGAAAACAGAGCCTATTCCTGAATTGTACCGTCAGTTTAATAAGGAAACTCGTGACGGACGAAATATGTCTGAGTTCTCTAAGCTGCTGGGTGACGCCATTGCATCTATCATTGAGGTCAAGGAAGAAAGCGATATTGATAGCTTCTTAGGCGGCGGTCAGATGAGCTTTCTCACGAATGAGATCAAGGGATTGGATGACTTTGAATTGATATGCTTCCTGGTTGTCCGATAACACAGAAAGTGAGGTGGGATCATGCTTGGCTTGCCAAAAGCTACCGAATTAAGCAAGCAGCTTCCGAAGAATGCAATCTATGCAAAGTTTCAGATGAACACCGCAGAGAAAGCAAAAATTGATGCCGATATTTCAAGAATCACCATTGTCAATGAAGTATCAGCTGAAAAAGTTCATATTGCTGCTGGTGATCAGGTCAAATCTTTTTTCGTCCTTCTGGTCGCTTTGAAAAAGAAAGATTTCGACGATAAGACGATTATTACGATATCAAAGCTAATTCCTCAGAATATGTTGTTGGTATTGGAATGTGGTAATGAAGCAAAACTGGCTACTTACCACACCAAACTGATGCAAACGGAATGGAAACGGAAAGAAGCCCTTTCTGTTGAGCTAAAGGGGCTGAATCTGGATTCCGCCTGGGAAAATATCATCATGCAGATTGGTGGTATCACGATAGATCAAGGAAATACCCTGGATGAACAGATTGCTGCCGATGAGCACCGACAGAAAATCGAAAAGGAGATTGCCAAGCTGGAAAAACAGGCTCGTGCTGAAAAACAGCCAAAGAAGAAGTTTGAGCTTGTGCAGCAGATAAAAAAGCTCAAAGATGAATTGAGATAGAAGAAAGGAGTTCCTGATATGTCAAGTGAGCAATATCAACGGACGGTAAATAGCCTTGATAAAGAAATTGCCGATCTTGAAAAGAAAAAGGCAGCAAAGGACAAAGAAGTCGCTACTCTCCAAGGCAAAATTAACACCTTGAAGAAAAGCATAAACAGCCATACTTCCGCATCTACACTTAACAGTAAAATGCGGCAGATTGCTACTCACGAATCTGATCAAGCAAAAAAGAGTCAGGATAGTGCTGATTTCGGAAAGAAGATTGCCGAAAAACGCAAGAAGCGTGCTGAAGCCTATTTGAAACTCCAAAAGGAGCAGCAAAATGAGCAAAAGAAACAAGATAAAGCAAACCAACAGATTCAGGCATCCTATGAAGCTCGGATAAAAGAACTTCAGCAGCAGCTTTTGCAGCCGGTAGTCACTCTAGCTACTACCCCAATAGCAGCCGATGAAGAATATGATGTGTTCGTGTCCCACGCATACGAGGATAAAGAATCATTTGTTGATGAGTTTGTAGAAGCGCTGCGAAGCCAGGGACTTAAAGTATGGTATGACACAGACAAGCTCAAATGGGGCGACTCGATGCGTGAGAAAATTGACAGAGGACTGGCAAAATCAAGATATGGAGTGGTCATTCTCTCGCCTAACTACATTGCCGAACATAAATATTGGACGAAAGCGGAGCTGAATGGACTTTTCCAAGTCGAAGCTGTCAACGGAAAAACCATTCTTCCAATATGGCACAACCTGACGAAAAAGCAAGTTGTTGAGTACAGCCCTATCGTAGCAGACCGCAAGGCTATGACTACGGCTTCAATGACTCCCGAAGAAATAGCTGCAGAATTGAAGGAATTATTTATACCCGAAGATACGGAGGACGAAAACAATGGATAAACTGAAAATGCACACGCCCAACAGGGCTGATGATAATTTCAAAAAGCTGGCGGCGCTGTTCCCCAATGCCGTAACGGAAACGATTGACGAAAACGGCGTGGTCGTCCGAGCCATTGATAAGGATGTGCTGATGCAGGAGATTTCCTGCACGGTGGTGGACGGCAATGAGGAACGCTATCAGTTTACTTGGCCTGATAAAAAGAAGTCCGTTCTTCTTGCCAATGCCCCGATCAATAAGACCCTGCGTCCCTGCCGTGAGGAAAGCGTGGACTTTGATACCACAGAAAACCTCTATATCGAGGGCGATAACCTCGAAGTGTTGAAGCTGTTGCAGGAAACCTATCTCGGCAAAATCAAAGTTATATTCATTGATCCTCCCTACAATACAGGCGGAGATTTTCTATATGATGATAACTTTGCTCAGAGTGCTGAGGAATATATTTCAATTAGTGGTCAGTATGATAACGATGGAAATCGTCTCGTGAAAAATTTTGACAGCAATGGTAGATTTCATACGGACTGGCTGAATATGATGTATCCTCGTTTACGTTTAGCTAAGGATATCCTGTCTGACGATGGCGTTATATTTATCAGTATTGATGATAATGAAGTTGAAAATCTTAAAAAAATATGCTGTGAGGTTTTTGGCCAAAGTAATTTCATTGCAAACATTGTTTGGCAACATAGTATTCAGCCAAAGGGTTATTTAGGGACTTTTTCTGTTCATCACAATCATATTTTATGCTTTTCAAAGTCAAACAACTTTGAACTTGGTTCTTTTGAGAGGACCGCAGAAGATAACAAAGCATATTCTAACCCTGACAATGATCCAAAGGGACCGTGGCGTAGCGGTGACGTAAGAAATGCTTTGTACCGCCCAAATCTGATTTACGATATCATCAGCCCTTCTGGCAAGGTTATTAAACCTTGCGAAAATGGATGGAGATGGAGTAAGGAAACTGTTCAAGAAAAGCTTCGAACTGGAGAAATTATTTTCAGTAAGGATGAAACTCGAATTATCCGAAAGATTTATCTGTCTACGCTTGAAGGACGTGCTCCTGAAACAATTTGGTTTGGCAAAGATGTAGGAACAACTCGTGAAGCTATGACTGAGTTGAAGAAGCTATTTAATAAGCCACCTTTTGATACACCTAAACCTACTGGGCTAATTAAGAAACTACTGAGACTTGTTCAAGACAATGAATACATTGTTCTCGATTTCTTTTCCGGCTCTGCGACTACCGCCCACGCTGTTATGCAGCTCAACGCTGAGGATGGCGGAAAACGTAAATTCATTATGGTTCAGCTTCCAGAAGAAACAGACGAAAAGAGTGAAGCCTACAAAGCCGGTTATAAGAACATCTGCGAAATCGGCAAGGAGCGTATCCGCCGTGCGGGAGCAAAAATCAAGGAAGAAGCTGGACTTACTGTACAGGGGCTTGATATTGGCTTTCGTGTTTTGAAATGTGACACATCTAACATGAAGGATGTTTACTACAGCCCTACTGACTTTGATATGAACCTTCTGAATATGATGGCAGATAACATCAAGGAGGACAGAACCCCGGAGGATCTGCTGTTCCAAGTGATGCTGGATTTGGGTGTTCTGCTTTCGAGCAAAATTGAAGAAACTACCATTGCCGGCAAAAAGGTCTTTGATGTAGCGGACGGCTTCTTGATTGCCTGCTTTGATAAGGATGTCAATGACGAGACCATCAAGGCGATTGCTCAGAAGCAGCCTTACTACTTTGTAATGCGTGATAGCTCAATGGCAAATGATAGTGTAGCTACGAACTTCGAGCAGATATTTGCAACCTACAGTCCTGATACAGTAAGGAAGGTGCTGTGATTGAAGCAAATTACCGAAATAACTCGGAGAGATATATTCTCATTATTCATATATGGCAGGGATATAGAGGAATTCTTTGACAGCAAACGAATCAAATATGGATATTATGGCAGACTGAGCGAGATTGACTTTCTAAAACGAACTTATGACCTCAAATCATTGCAAAGCTTTGATAACCGTTTTGATGATGCTGAAGGTGATATTTGGCAACATACGATAAACAACGATGACTATGAAGAAGGTTGGGTTTTTGAGGATGCCCGTTTTGAGTTGCTAAACGGTGATGACGAGGTGTTGTTGAAATTCTTATGTACCGTATTTCACCCGGCTGTAAGAAATGAAAATGGGTATTGGAAAGAGTTTCTTGAGGCAGTAAATGGACTTCTCCGAGCAGATGGATATGAACTTTATTCTGAAAGTAAAATATCTGGTCGAGATGTATTTGGCTGGCGAAAGTATGACCCAGAGGAGAGTTCTTTATTTGTTCCTTTTTCGCAGAGAAACGAGAAAGATATTAAAGGGAAAAAACTCAATCTTTCTCTGAATATGAAAACTCGTAGCCAGATATATAAACTCATCGAAAAATATTCTACGGTTTATCGTGAAACCGATGAAACTGGTTGGCAGTATGATATTACAACGAGTGAATGTGTCTTTCGTGATATGTCACAATTCTATAGACCGAAGTGCTTTGACGCAAAGAATAATTACATAGAGACAACGAGCATGGAAGAATTTATATTACACAATTATCCGTTTTATGTTTTTGATGCCATTGAGCTATATGAGAAGTATAATACCGATAGTGATTATGCTGCCCAGATGAATACGATTTTCAAGTTAAACTCTGTACCGTACAAACTGGAACAAGGACGAATTGTCAGTACCCTTGAAATTGCCATCGACCCTAAAATTTTAGCTGAGATTCCAGAAAAAGGTTTGAAGGAATTATTAAGCGAAGCCAATGCATATTATCGTTCTGGAAATAAGCAAATAGCCGTTGAGAAAATTTGGGATGCATTTGAACGACTAAAAACTTACTATTCTCCGACGCTTAATAAAGCACAATCAGCAGATAAAATTATTGATAATATGAGCAATTCCGAGCCGAACTACAAGACATTATATGAAGCCGAATTCAAGGCATTAACGAACATTGGAAATAACTTCAGAATCCGCCATCATGAAACAACAAAGATTGATATAACAGACAATCGACAATATGACTATTTTTATAAGCGTTGTCTTGCGTTGGTTTCTGTCGCTATCCTATATTTGGAGGGAGGAATAAACGCATGAAATTCAATTTTAAGATACAACAATATCAAACAGATGCCGTAGATGCTGTTGTAAAGGTCTTTCAAGGACAGGGATACCATGACAGAATCAGCTATATCCGAGATGTTGGTAAAAAGCAGGAAAATCAACAGATGCGGTTGAATCTGGATACGGAAGATGCACAGCAGCTTTACCTCTACGATATGGACGATGATACCGGCTACAAGAACGAAGTGATTGAGTTATCTGATGAGCAGCTTTTAATCAATATTCAAAAGCTCCAGAGCCGGAATAACATCAAGCAGTCCAAAGCGCTGGTAAAGGATTTAGGCAGATGCAGCCTTGATATCGAAATGGAGACCGGTACCGGTAAAACCTATGTGTATATCAAGACCATGTTTGAGCTGAACAAGAAATATGGTTGGAGCAAATTTATTGTCGTTGTGCCTTCGATTGCGATTCGTGAGGGAGTGAAAAAATCCTTTGAGATTACAGCTGATCACTTTATGGAGTATTACGGCAAGAAAGCCCGTTTCTTTGTCTACAATAGCTCTAACCTGAATCAGTTGGATAACTTTTCGTCCAGTTCCGGTATCAATGTGATGATTATCAATACACAGGCATTTGCTTCTTCACTGAAAGAGAATGGAAAAAGCAAAGAAGCTCGTATCATTTACTCTAAGCGTGATGAATTTGGTTCTCGTCGTCCGATTGATGTTATCAAGGCGAATAGACCAATCATTATTCTGGACGAGCCGCAGAAAATGGGCGGAGCTGTTACCCAGAAGGCACTCAAGAATTTCAACCCGCTGTTTACCTTGAACTACTCAGCAACCCATGCTGTCCAGCACAATACGGTCTATGTGCTGGATGCACTGGATGCTTTCAACAAGCGTTTGGTTAAAAAGATTGAGGTTAAGGGCTTTGAAGTAAAGAATATCCGTGGAACTGACAGCTATATGTTCTTTGAACAGATTGTTCTTTCTTCCAAGAAACCTCCAATGGCTCGTATAGAGCTGGAAATCGGATATAAGAAGTCCATAAACCGTGAGACCCGTGTTCTCGGTGTTGGTGATGATCTTTACTATGTTTCTCAGGAAATGGAGCAGTACAAGGGATATACGATTTCTGATATTGATCCGTTCCGTGGAACTGTGACCTTTACCAATGGAGAGGTCATTCAAACAGGTGAGGTTTCCGGTGATGTATCCGAGTCTGATATGCGAAGAATCCAAATTCGTGAAACCATTCTTTCGCATTTTGAGAAAGAAGAAAAGCTGTTCAACATGGGAATCAAGTCCCTTTCCTTGTTCTTTATTGATGAGGTTGCCAAGTATCGGCAATACGATGCTGATGGAAATGAAGTCCTCGGAGAATATGGACAAATGTTTGAGCAGGAATATCTGAATGTGCTAAACGAGTATATTACTGTTTTCGATACCCCATACCAGAAATACCTAAAATCCACTTGTAGCGATGTTTCTGCCGTACACAAAGGATATTTCAGTATTGATAAAAAGACCGGTCACAGTATTGATAGTCAGTTGAAGCGTGGCAGTGAGTTCTCTGATGATATTTCGGCTTATGATTTGATTTTGAAGAATAAAGAGCGTCTGCTTTCCTTTGAAGAACCGACTCGCTTTATCTTCTCCCATTCTGCGCTTCGTGAAGGTTGGGATAATCCGAATGTTTTTCAGATTTGTACGCTGAAGCATTCTGACAGTCAGACAGCAAAACGCCAGGAAGTTGGGCGTGGACTACGGCTTTGCGTAAATCAGTACGGCAATCGTATGGATGTGGAAAGCTGCGGAGACAGTTTTCACGATATCAATATGC
>OHHE01000406.1_pt1 | contig 10608 bp, 9 predicted proteins | sample 1567971 | NCBI WGS metagenome assembly OHHE01 (sample SAMEA3879508, study PRJEB24766) | human gut metagenome | biome: human-associated habitat; feature: feces | place: USA | collected 1985/1987 | reverse complement strand
CAAACTGCTGGAACGGGTTGGGAATTTGAGCGAGAAGCATTCCTCCAAGTGGATCGGCTGGCTCCCGGATTTCAGCCTGCTGGTGGCCCTCAAGTGGATCGCGCTGCTTTTGGTGATCGGCGCAGCGGCGATGGCCGGGTGGTATGGCGTGGTAGCGATCCGCGGCCTGTTCCTCTGATGTCTGCCGTGACCGGACTGACCGCCGCGGGGACAGTGTTGGACGAGGATGAGGATGCCGAGGAAAAGCGACGGCGCATGGAGGCGAAGATCGCCGCCGAAAACTTCGGCGCAGTGGTCGGACTCGCGGCAGGCGCGGCTCTGGCGATGAAAGAAAAATTGGATGAACAGGCCGCGCGGGAAGAACAGAAAAAGCAACAGCAAGAGCAAACCATGGGAGGATTCTAAAAATGGCAAGCATCAAGCAACTGGACGAGCGGCGATATAAGATCACCGTCAGCAACGGCTACCGGCCCAACGGCAAAAAAATCAGCAAGGCAAAGACCATCCAAGTCCCGCCCGGTGTCCCCAAGCGCGGCATTGGGCAGTATGTCGCCCACGCCGCCGAGGAGCTGGAGCGTAGCTTCAAGACCGGCTACGCCGAGGACGGCGAGATGACCTTTGAGGAATTCGCCTCCCGCTGGCTGAAGCGGCAGACGAAATACGCCCCCAGCACCATCGCTGCATACCGGCGGATGCTGGAGGTGGTGTATCCCATAATCGGCGGCATCCGCCTCAATAAGCTCCGACCGATGGCACTGGAAAATATGCTCTCCGAGCTGCGCAAGCGCAAGCACCACGGAAAGCGCATCAACGAATCCACCGCGCAGCGATACCTCTCTGTGGTCTCCGCCGTACTCAGCGACGCCAAGCGCAATGAGATCATCGAAAAGAATCCCGCGCGGATGTTAGACCTGCCCACACCGCAGCGCACGGTGCAGCGCATCCCCACGCGAGGCGAGGTGGAAAAGCTGCTGGACGCGCTGGCAAAGGAGCCGCGGCACTACCGTCTGTTTTTTCTGCTCTCCATGTACACCGGCTGCCGCCGGGGCGAGCTGTGCGCTCTGCAATGGTCGGACTTCACCGGCACGCAGAACGGTCTGCTGCTCACCGTCAGCCGCTCCCGCAGCAGCGTTCCCGGCAAGGGCATCGTGGAGGGCTCTACCAAAAACGGCAAGACCGTGAAGTCTACCTCTCCTCTGACCTGCGGGGCATCCTCCTCGCCTACAAGCGCCGCAAGCAGATGGAGGCGGACAAGCAGCGCCGCAGACTCAGTCCCTACCTCTTCACCGACGAGCACGGGCAGCTCATCCACCCGGACACCTTCACCAAGCGGCTGCGGAAGATCTATGACGCCATCGGTTTTCCGCGGGAGTACCACCTGCACACCCTGCGGCACTACTTCGTGACCTCGCTTCTGCACTGCGGCGTGGACAAACAGACGGTGGCAGACCTCGTGGGTCATGCGGATACCGGCTTTCTGGAGCGCACCTACTGCCACCCCCAGCAGGCGCAGAAGGAGCAGGCAGCAGGCTCCATGCGCACCATGCTCCGTCCGGACGGTGAGCAGATTTTCAATCTCGCCGCCGCCTGTTCTCCGAAGCGGCACAGCGCATGATTGTTGCTTTCGTAGAAATACATTTTTCCTAAAATTACAGATAGCTTTACCGCCGCGCTTGCGGTATGTTGTGCTTGCAAGATAAGCCGCAACTGTACTGAGAACAAATGAAAGAGAGGTCATTTTTATGGCAAGCATCCGCAAGCGCGGCAGCAGCTATCTCATCGTGGTCTCCATGGGCTATGACTACAACGGCAAGCGCATCAACCCCCAGCAGAAAACCGTCCATCCTCCCGCAGAGCTGACGCCCAGGCAGGTAGAAAAGTGGCTCAACGAGCAGGCCGTCCTCTTCGAGCGGGAATGCCGCCACACGCCGCAGCCCGTCCAGCAGCTCACGCTGGCAAAATACATCGACCTGTGGCTGACGAACATCGCGCCCGGCAAGCTGGCGAAGTCCACCATCCGCCGCGACCGGCAGGACATCGAACGCATCCTCCCGGCGCTGGGTCACTACAAGCTCACCGAGCTGCGGCCGGAGCACTTCCGAAGTTTCTACGCAGAGCTGCGAAAAGTTATCAGCATTGACACGAAAAAGCCACTCTCCGAGTACACCATTGAGGGCGTGCACGCTACGCTGTGCAGCATCCTCTCTGATGCCGTGGAGGGTGGCTTTCTTTCGCATAATCCGGCGTGGCGCACCTATCGCTACGCCGGGCGCAAATGTGAGAAAAAGATCGCGGACGAAGAAACGGCGCAGAGGATTATCGCCGCGCTGGAGGGCGAGAGCATCAAGTACGAAACCTACTTCAAGCTCATCATCGCCACGGGGATGCGGCGGGGCGAGTGCTGCGGATTGAAGTGGTGCGACATTGATTGGGAGCAGCGTTCCATCCACATCTGCCGCAACGCGGTCAAGGTGACGGACGAGGAAATCTTCGTTAAGGAACCCAAGACCCGCGCAGGTGATCGCTATGTGTACTTCTCAGCCGAGATGGAAAGTCTCCTGCGGGAGTACCAAAAAGAATGCCGGTATATCACCGAAACCTATGACCAGCGGCAGCTGACCGCCGATGACTTTCTGTTCCGCCGTCAGGGAGCGCAGCTCCCCATGACGCCCACCACCTTCACCTACCGCTTCAAGCTGATCCTCAAGAAGAACGGCCTGCCGCAAGAGCTGAACGTCCATTCTCTCCGGCACACCGCCGCCAGTCTGATGATCGCGGGCGGCACGGATGTGGCCACGGTGGCGGGCATCCTCGGCCACAGCCAGCCCTCCACCACGCTGGATATCTACACCCACGCCTTCGACAAGAACAAAAAGGCCGCCAGCGCAAAGCTGCAAGAAGGACTGGATATTTGATTTTAACGAAAAGTGAGAGTACATATTAAGTACCCTCACCTTTTGTTTTCATGATTTATTTCCAGTCATTCGAAAATGATTACTGCCGAAATATTCCGCAGATTTTCAGCAGTCAGTCCCGCAAGGCCGCGATCAACTCTGCACTGCCCGCTCCCTGTACAGTCTCTGATAGACTTGCAAGTGACGACAGCAGAATCGGAATTACGACTACCGTAGAAAATAACTCAAAAAATCTTGCACACGAATCTTCACTACCAAGATACACAAATAGAACCATGTCCAACAAGAGGAGCTCTATTACCATCCACGGCAGAAAGGTAGAAGTTAAGCTGCCCTGCGTATTCCGGCTTGAACTCGCCGGTCTTCAACTCAATCACCACATAGCAGCGGAGGTTCAAGTTATAGAACAGCAGGTCGATGTAGAAGTCATCGCCGCCTACGTTGAGGTGGTACTGGTTGCCGAGGAACGCAAAGCCGGTTCCCAGCTCCAGCAGGAGCTTTGTCACATCCTTGACCAGAGCCTGCTCAATGTCACGCTCTACCATATCTTCTTTGAACGGAATAAAATCAAAGATATACGGGTCTTTCATCGTCTGGGCCGCGAGTTCACTCTGCGGAGACGGTAGACGGCTTTCAAAGTTAGATACCTTCTCCGCCAGCACCTGCCGCTGATACAGCCCGCTTTCGATCTGGTGGACCAGCACATTGCGGGACTAGCCGTTCTCTGCGATTTTCTCTGCGTACCAAAGGCGTTCTTTGTTATCAGAGAGCTTGTCCAGCAGAGTAATATTGTGTCCCCACGGAATTTGTGCAACAGGCTGTTGCACAAATTCATCGTTTTCATCGTTCGGATAGGCCGCCGCGAACTTTGCCATATATTTCAGGTTTCTCACGGAGTAGCCAGTGGTGTCCGGGAAAGAAATTTTAATGTCAGCGGCAAGGTTTTCAACAAATTTGTTGCCCCATGTCTTGTGCTCGTTGATGGCCTCGCCGATGGAGTGGTAGAGAACCAGCAGCTCACGATTGACGCTGACCGTTGCACGGTATTGCGCCGTGCGGATATCCTGCTTGATCGACTCGACGATATTGAGGTATTCGTTGGAATTCATCAGCATTTTTCGTTTCCCTCCATGAGTTCATGCAGCAGTCCCTGGCAGCCCGCCAGCACATCCTGCCAGGTTGCCTCGAAATCGCCCGTGTACCACGGGTCGGCAACATCGCCGGGGCGGTCGGTGTAGTCCATTAGAAGACGGAGCTTGCCGTCCGGGTCGTCACCGCAGATGCGGTGCATATTCCGCAGATTCGCGCTGTCCATGCCGATCAGCAGATCGTATTCGTCGTAGTCCTGCTTCGTAAGCTGCCGCGCCGCGTGACCGCCGCAGGCGATTCCGTGCTCGGATAGCTTGCGCCGCGCCGGGGGATAGACCGGATTGCCAATCTCCTCCCGGCTGGTGGCCGCCGACTCGATACGGAATTGTGACGCCAGCCCCGCTTTCTTCACCAAGTCCTTCATCACGAACTCCGCCATCGGGCTGCGGCAGATATTGCCCAAGCAAACAAAGAGTATTTTTGTCATCGCACTCGCTCTCCTGAGATATTTCTTTTTTCTCAGTATAGCAGGAAACTGCCTGCGCGTCGAGAGAAGAATGCAGCCACGGCTTTCGCCGCGCATGGCACCGCCATCTGCCGTGTGGGTGCCCCCCCCAATGGCGGCGTCCCTGCCGAAGTTGTGATCTGTCGTGTGACGATGCTGTAGAGCAGTTCTCAAAAGTGAGAACTGCTCTACATACACTTCACTCCGTATAATACTGCGCCTGTGCGTTCCAGAGCGCGTAGTATTTGCCGCCCCGATCGGCGAGCAATTCGGCGTGGCTGCCCTGCTGGATGACCGCGCCCTCGTGGAACACGGCGATCTCGTCACAGAATTTGCAGGAGGACAGGCGGTGGGAGATATAGATGGCGGTCTTATTGCCTGCGATCTCATCGAACTTACTGTAGATCTCCGCCTCGGCGATGGGGTCCAGCGCCGCCGTTGGCTCGTCGAGGATGATGAAGGGCGCGTCCTTATAGAGTGCGCGGGCAATGGCGATCTTCTGCGCCTCGCCGCCGGAAACTTCGACACCGTCCTCGGAGAGATTTTTGTAAAGCATGGTGTCCAGACCCTTTTCCATCGCTGCAAGACGGTCTGCGAAGCCTGCATCGATCAGAGCCTTCTTTGCCCGGTCACGGTCATATTCCATGCTGCCCGCCACATTCGCACCCAAAGGCTGGCAGATGAGCTGGAAATCCTGAAATACCACGGAAAATATTCCCATGTAATCGTCATAGCGGTACTTGCGGATGTCGATGCCGTTGAGCAAAATCTGCCCCTCCTGCGGGTCGTACAGGCGACACAGGAGCTTTATGAAGGTGGTCTTGCCGCTGCCGTTTTCGCCCACGATGGCAAGCCTTTTTCCGACCTTGAACCTCATATTCACATGGCGCAGCGCCCAGATGTCCGAGCCGGGATAACGGAAGGATACATCCCGAAACTCCACATCATACTGACGATCCGACCTCTTTTCGGTGGTGAGACTCCCCTGATACATGGAATTTGGAATGTCGAGAAACGTATAGATGGCCTTGAGGAACTCAGCATTGGCCCGCATATGACTGACGGTGCTCAGTAGCAGGGCGGCGTTGCCGGAAAATGTGGTCACGGCGCTGACATACTGGGTCACGCTGCCGATGCCGAAGGCACCGCCCAGCGCCTTCAAGCATACGAACACATACACAACGCCGGAGAGAACAGCGGATAGAGAGGCGGCCAGCGCCTTGCTCAGTCCCACAGTGGTCTGGGACGCCTTTGCCACGGGAGAGCCGACGCCGAAGATATTCACTGTGCGGACATAGTGCTCCGCAAGCTCATTTTGGCGGTACATTCTGCGATCCATGTCTTTTTCCTTGTCCCCCGGCTGCATGAAAACGAAGTGGCTGAACACGCGATTGCCGAAGCATACCTGCTCTGCCAGCGTGTTCCAGGCAGAATAGGCTCTGCCGACCAGCGCCGGACCAAGGCAGGTAACGGCGGCAATCAGCAGAAGGATGCCCACAAGGAAAAGCGGGTGATTGAGAGCGGTCAATTTTCCCGCCGAGGTCGGGACTTGCCGGGTGAACAGGCTCACCGTCAAGGCGGCAGCCCCTAAAATGCCGGTGATGCCTTGGACTGCCTGCGTATAGTACAGCTTGAGATGGGCAAAGCCCCAACCGGACCAGTCGGCATTCTGCCGGATCTGAGAGAACAGATCACGTGTTTCCTGCCTGTCACAGTCGGCATAATCCATCCGCAGAAATTTCTCGGTATACAAAACTTCTTTCTGTCTGTCAAGCAGTTCGCTCCGGACATTTTTCCACCTCTCCAGCACGGCCTTGAGCAGCTCTGCCGCAGCACTGACCGCTACGATCCAAAGGACCCATTTGGCCAGAATCTCCGGTCTGCGAAGGGTGGATAGTTCATCGACAAGCCGGGCGGAGAGCCAGATGACCGCATAGGGCGATGCTGCCTCCACAACAGCACAGAGGATAAACGGCGTAAAGCAGCCCGGTGCGATCCGGCGCATATCTCGTGCCGCCCGGCGGTGGATGGCAAAGGTCTCCCGCAGGCTCATGCCCTCAGCTTTCTTCTTCATCCTGCACACCTCCTTCCTGATAATAGCGGCTCTGCACGGCAAATAGCTCCGCATAAGCACCGCCCTTTGCCAGTAACTCCTTGTGGGTACCCTCCTCGGCGATGCCGCCGTCTGCTATAAAGAGGATGCGGTCACAAAAGCGGGTGGACGCCAGCCGGTGAGAGATGAACACGGAGGTCTTACCCGCCGTCATATCGCTGTACTTTTGGTAAATATCGTTTTCCGCAATGGGGTCCAGCGCCGCCGTAGGCTCGTCCAGAACGAGGATGGGCCCGTCCTTATAAAGCGCTCTCGCCAGCATCAGCCGCTGGGTCTGGCCACCGGAGAGCTGTACGCCGTCCAGATACACCTCCCGGCCAAAGTGGGTATCCACCCCTTGGGGGAATTTGGCAATGGTCTCCGCCAAGCCAGCCTGTGCAAGGCAGTGATCGACTTTTACTCTGTCGATATGCTCGGTGGTCTGGGCAACACATTCCGCAATGGTGGTATCCAAAATGGAAAACCCCTGAAATACAGCGGAAAACAGGCGGTAATACGCGCTGCGGTCAAATTCACGAATATCCTGCCCGTTTAGCAGCACGCGCCCCTCGGTGGGGTCGTAGAAGCCGCAAAGCAGCATAACCATGGTGGTCTTGCCCGCACCGTTCAAGCCCACCACCGCCAGCTTTTCGCCGGGATGGATGGTCAGGTCTATGTGTCTGAGAATATCCCTCTCCGTGCCCGGATAGTGGAAGGACACGTTCTCCAGCCGCAGCTCATACCCGTCGGCTGCGGGCGGCTGCGCTCCGCCCTCAAACTGAAACGGCTCCGGAATGTTCAGATATTCCTGTATTTTGGACAGGTCGATGCTCTCCTTATGCAGTTGGCTGCACTGGGTCAGGATGCCGGTCACCCACGATGCAGCGCCGCTGACGGCGGTAAAGTAGAGCAAAAATGTCGATGCAGGCCAGCCATGTACCAGAGTTTGCCGAATCAGATACGCATACGCGATGCCGTTGCGAAGAAGCGTCAGCGCCATGTCAGCCACATTAGCCCAGAGATAAGTCCTTTCCCGGCGGGCGATGAAGGCGGAGAGTGCCTTCATGGATTTTTCCCGCAATTCCCGCAGCCAAGGGGCTAAACCAAAGACGCGGATGTCCTTGGCAAGCTGTATCTGCCGAGGCTGCGTCAGAAAATAGTGCAGTTCCTTGTCATACTGTTCCCGTTCATCCCGGTGGCGGTACTCCCACTCACTGATGTAGTGGGAAACGAAGAAGTCTGCTGCGGCGGTCAGCACCACCAGCAGAATCAAAAAGCGGCTCAAGCGGGAGAACAGCAGCAGATATACGGCAAAGCCGCCGAGATTTGCCAGCAGCTCCGTCAGCGTTCGCCAAATATGCTCCGCCGCATCGTCGTTGCCGCTGGTGGCCCGCTGCGCCTGCTCCTCCAGCTTCAGAATTTTGGAGTCGTGGACATTTGGGTAGGAGGTCTCGCCGCTTTTCCGGGAGATCATGCGGATGATGGCACAGCGAACATCGATCTCACCGGGCATCCGGATGGCATCGCAATACGCCGCAGCCCCCTGTAAGAGAAGAAGTGCCGCTGTGAAAAATCCGATAGTTGTCAGCAACTCCCCCACGGGAACGCCCTGCTCCACCCTCGTAAGAATTTCCGGTGTGACATAGAGCTGCGCCAAATCCAACGCCACTTTGATGGCCGCGACCACAACGCAAAGGAGCAGCACTCTCCTGCGCTTCTCCCAAGCGGTCCGCACCATAAAGCAGACATTTTGCCGGACGCTGTACTTCGGTTTTTCTCTGTGTTTCATGTCGTTTCACCTCACGCGCATAGCATAGCGGAAAAAAATCGTCCCCGGTTGATTCCGGGGACGAATCGCTTTTTCCGGGGGATGAATTGCAGCTCTCACTCCTGCGGAAGCAGTATTTCAGTGGTGAATGCACCGTCCTCGCTGTTGCGGCTGATGTATCCGTCCAGCCGCTCCACGATGGCGTCGATGCGAACAAGGCCAAAGCCATGCCCCTCGCCCTTGGTGCTGCGGAACAGCCCTCCCTCCTTCTGCATTTTCTTCCCGGCGGTAAAATTGGTGAAGGAGATGTAGAGCTGGGTGTTTTTCATATCCATATAGACCCGGATGAGGCGCTTATCCTCCGGCAGCTTCATGCTGGCCTCAATGGCGTTGTCGAAGAGATTGCCGAGGATGCAGCAGAGATCGATCTCCGAGGACTTCAGCCGGACGGGGATGTGGGCATCCGCCACTACCTCGATGCCCTTTGCCTTTGCAAGGGAGATTTTGGAGTTCAAGATGGCGTCGGTCATGGGATTGCCGGTCTTGATGACCGTGTCCACGGTTTGCAGATCGGTGTCCAGCAGGTCGAGGTAGTTTTGGATGGCGTCCCAATCTCCCGCGGCAGCGTAAGCCTTCATGGTCTGAATATGGTTGCGGTAGTCATGCCGCCAGCCGCGGATCTGGCGGTACATATTGTCTACCTCCCGGTAATGCGTTTCGATCAGCTCCTGCTGATAGGAGGCGAGCTGCTTTTCGATTTTCTTTGCAAACAATTCCATACGCCTTACCTCATGTTGATAATGGCACGGTTGACGCCCTCATACGCGCCCCGCGGCAGCGGGATGGCGGTTCCGTCGCTCAGCCGGATCTCCGTCTTGGTGACGCGGCTGATCTGCGTCAGATTCACGAGCGCAGAGCGCCCCACGCGGTAGAAGCACTCGTCGAGCTGCTTTTCAAGCTCGCCCAATGTCATTTTCACCGTCACATCCGTTCGCGCGTGAACGGTCACATAGTTGCCGAGCACATCTGCATATCGAATCTGATAAATCGGCACACGCACCATTTCTCCGCCGGCCTCGAAATGCAAGACCCGTTCGTTTTTTGTTAGCTTTTCCACGGCGCGGTCCAGCACCGACCGGAGCTTTTCTTCCTTCACGGGCTTCATCAGATAGTGGAGCGCCGCCACCTCGTAGCCCTCTGAAATGTAATCGGAGTAGCCGGTGATGAAAATGATCTGCACCGTGTCGTTGCTCTTGCGAAGCTCTTTTGCCATCGTGACGCCGTCCATCGCGCCCATTTCGATATCCAGCAGAAGAATGTCGTAGTCGCTTTCTTCTGCGTAGCGGAACAGGAAGCTCTCGGCGGAGGGAAAATCGTCGATATGCACCGTGTGACCGGCGGACGAAGCCCAGGCGCGCACCATATTCAAAACAAACTGTCTGTCCGCACCGGAGTCATCGCAAATCGCAATTTTGTACTTCATACCCTCACCAACCCCATCTAAGCGATAATCTGTAATAAGCATATTGTGACGCGGCACGGCATGGTGTCCGTCACCATCCCACCCACGTCCCATATCCGCTTGGCATCTGTCCTGTGATATTCTTATTCTATCAAAAAAGCCGGAATAATCAAGTGGCGCGTCAAAGCCTCGACTGTATTGATCTTAATCGATGCAGTCATTTCTTACCATTTTCAAGGATAGGCAGCAGTATCCGTAAATAACCCTACCTGTGTTCTGAAGCAAAGCATACGCAAAATAGCAGGGCTATGATCGCTGCGTATCATTTATAAAACGCGATCATCTCAGCAACACTCACTTCGAAATTTCCAATACAAAATACGCTGCCAGCCCCAAATGTGTTAGAGCATAAGAGATAAATACGATAGCTATAAGTAACATCACCGTTGCAATGGCTCTGCATATTCGCTACCATGTTACATGCGCAGGAAACCGTCAAGGACAACCTCCTGCACTTCGTCCAGCGCCGACAGAAGCGCGGCGAGGTCATTGAGCTCGTTGAGACTGATCTCTAACCCGTCCAAATGGGGAGCGAGATACTCAAAGGCATAGTAGTCTTCGATCTCCATGTACAGGATATCGTCTGTCTGAAGGCGTACCTTGTCCAGCGCGTCCCACAACTCCCATGAAGAGACGGGCAAGTTCAGCTTGGCATATCTTTTCACAGCGTCGAGGTATTCCTCGTCAGCGGGGAGGACGAGGGTGTAGTCCGGCTTT
>OHHE01000405.1_pt1 | contig 10611 bp, 6 predicted proteins | sample 1567971 | NCBI WGS metagenome assembly OHHE01 (sample SAMEA3879508, study PRJEB24766) | human gut metagenome | biome: human-associated habitat; feature: feces | place: USA | collected 1985/1987 | reverse complement strand
TATTGTATTTATTACAATATCTTGTGCTTCTCTTGGGTAGAATCCTAATTCGATACCTCCTTCTACAGCTGCTCTCACATACCGCAATGCGAATGCGATACCGCTTGATGCTAAGGATGTTCCTGCAGCCATCAGTCTTTCTTCAATAAATAAAGCATGTCCAAGTTCGTTGTATATAGACATAACTAAATCTATTTGCTCCTGAGAGGCATTGTAGGCGGATACGAATGTCATACTACTTTTTACTTCAATAGCGATATTCGGAATTATTCGGAAAATTACTGGGCAAAACTGTTGTTTTTGCATTGAATCTTTAGTGAAGTAGCCTTTTAGTTCATTTAATGTCACACCTCCTGCAACAGAAATAACCATTTGTCTCTTAAAATCTAATACAGGCTTGATTTCTTCAATAACTGATTCTACTCGCCATGGTTTAACTGCAATGACGATAATATCCGCATCTTTAGTTGCTGCTAAATTATCATGTGTCAGATTAAAATCAGGATTGATTGCTCTCATTTTTTCCAATAAGGCATCAAACTGGTCTGTGCAGGTAATGTCTGAGGCTTGAAAGATTGAACCTTGTGCAAGGCCTGCAGCCATTGCACCACCCATGTTTCCAGAACCGATAATTGTAAGTTTCATGTTTTTAGTAGTATTATTCCGTTGTTTGTAATAATTGTCTGGCAAAGTTATGAACAAAATTTTTATTAGCAAAGATAACTGACATTTTTTTATAATTATAGCTATGATTAGCTGATATCTTCTTGGTGTTTATGTCATTTTGTTACTTTGTTGCCCTTTTATTCGGTTATGACAGATAATTCTCCAATTGAGAATTGTTTGCTGTCATCTATATTTCTTTTGGAAACAAGCTTGATTTCTTGCCCTTCAACCGGATTGAATCTTATCTCTTGCTCGATTGGATTGGCTTTGATGTTGGAGAATTCTCCTGTAGCCACCAATTTGCCGTCTACATAAAACTGGTAGTTTGAAATATGCCCTACGGCCCATCGTCTTTGGTCTGGTGTGTATTTGAATCCGCTAATCCTTTTTTTATCCTTAAACCGCACGACTATCTCTTTTTTGTTTTTAGGAAGCGTATATGCCGTATAGCCATTTCCGTCAAACATGAGAGTTGCCTGTTCTGCGTCCCTCATAGGAATATATTCACTGGCAGGAATATCGAAATGCACCGTAGTTATTGGGCTGTATTTGTTTGTTTGGGAATCATATACAACTGCTTTAACGATAGCTTTTTTCGGCAATTCAAAAGGTCTATCATATGGGATAGAGGCTTTTGTCGGTTTTTCTCCGTCTATCGTGTAATAAATCTCAGCATTAGCATCACCTGCTGTAATGTTTACCAAACTTTCACTATTTCGAGTAACCTGCGGCTCGGTCAGCAATGTCGGAGCAAAATAGGCTTCCACATTGTTGATACATAAAGGGCCGCGGGCATCTGTGAAATTGATGCGTAGTTTCTTGGCTGTCACTGTGTGGAAACGCACGATGCGCTTATATCCAACTGTCGTGGTGGAATCGACGGACTGGATAGGATACCATTTGCTTTCTTTTTCATATTCCATGTTAAAACTGCGTATTCGTTGTCCTAATGGAATATATTCTTGAATCACCATTCGGTTTACGTCTGTTGGCACAGGTAATGTGAATGTCAATGATCCATTATTGACTCCATCTGGAGTTGCCCAATATGTATCCCAATTTCCATCCGTGACTTTTGAAGCAGCAAAAGTCCGACCTCTTGATTGGGAGGCATCTGCATAGCAACCATTTAAAAGATTATCTTTGAAATCGTTGTCGATAGTTTTTCGCCATTCTATAATTCGCATGGAATCTTCCGGGGCAATCTTTCCGTTTAATGCTACTGGAAAATTCAGCAGTAAGTTGGCGTTATGTCCGACACTGAGATAGTATAAATTCACCAAAGTTGCCAAAGATTTAAGTTGATGGTCTTCGCGGGCATGGTAGAACCAACCTGGGCGGATAGAAACATCGCATTCGGCACCTAACCATTTCTTTTGATTCTCGTCTCCATATACACTGTTTGCGAACTTGTAATTGAAGGCTGGTTCAGAATCATAAATACTCCATTGCGTATCGCCAGCACGTCCTTCTTCATTCCCAATCCAACGGATATCAGGAACTGTCCCTCCGAAAATCATGGCAGTTGGATGCTTAGCTTTGATAGCTTTCCGGGCTTCTTCATATTTATAATAGGTATTAGCATCTATCGAACGCTTCTCTTTTGCACCGCCATACCAGCCATCACCTCCGTTTGCTCCGTCGAACCAATATTCAAACAGAGGACCGTAGTTGCTGATGAGTTCATCCATTTGCGCATGGAACTTCTCAACATATTCCGATGTCCCATAGTTTGCACTGTTTCGATCCCAAGGGGAAAGATAGATTCCGAATAACAATCCATATTTATGGCAAGCATCTGACAATTCACGAACCATATCTCCTTTACCCTCTCGCCAAGGAGAGTTCTTGACTGAATAATCAGTCGTTTTTGTTTGCCACAAGCAAAACCCATCATGGTGCTTTGCCGTCAAGATAACTCCTTTTAATCCTGCGGCTTTTATTGTTTGTACCCATTGTTCACAATCCAAATCTGTCGGATTGAATGTGCTTGCGGGAGTGTCTCCATATCCCCATTCCAAATCATTGAAAGTATTTAGTCCGAAATGGACGAATGCATAGGTTTCTAACTTATGCCATGCAACCTGTTCTGGGGTGGGAATCGGCATGACAGGAGCTGGAGCTTCTGCTTCTTTGCAGGAACCTAAGCCAAGTGTAGCGGCCATCAAGCCTGCTAAATATGTCTGATGAAGAGATTTCATATTATATAGTGTTTTTAGGTAATTCGATATTTCCTACTGATATTATTTACAAATATACGTTTTTTAGAACACAGCAATCTGTATTTGCACAAAAAACATGGTATCAATTTGCAGTTGAATTAAAACAGCATTAAAACAGTGTTTTAATGCCGTTTAAACGGTGTTAAATAGTAGCCGCCTGCAGAATATTCTCAGAAATAAGCTGTTTCTCTCTCAATTATTTTGCAAGCCAATTGTTGTCATTTCGAATCCATATGGTATTGGTTCCTGTTCCTAAATTATAAACCACATCTCCATTTTTCCAAGCTGAAGAAGATATAGGCTGATTCTTGCTTCTACAAACCACATTATTGCCTACAAATTCAATTGTTCCAATAGGTGTAATTCCTGAAATCTCAATACTTCCATCTGCGAGTTTCCAAGGAAAGCCACAAACACTATTTCCATTATCATAAATGAAATGGTTGCCAACAAAAGGGAGATTGACATACTTCATTCCGTCACTTCCTGAACGAATTAAGCGTACTAAACCTTGATGTCCAATTGTATTTGCTCCGTTCATCCAAAGCAAAACGCCTTTATTGTTGGTAGGAGTAGCCGTTCCCATGCTAACTTGTGATTGCGTTATTTTCCGATTTTTATCCCATATTAAAATAGCAGAATAGGAATAATTACCTAACTCTATAAACCATCTAACTTGATTGTTCGTCATAATACTCCATGAAATATTTCCTGTATTTAGTGCCCAACCAGAAAGAATACAAACAGATGCTCCAGAGGAAGCCGTTTTTAAAACTCCTTTTGAAGAAAGAAAATAACTATAGTTATTGAAAGCATCTATTGCTTGACCATTCTCATCACAAATACTTAAACCCATTGGATATGTTTTTGAAATCATATCTCGTCTAACCCAATATCTATAAGAATTTGAAATTTCAAGAGAAACTTTTCCGTCAATTTGAATATCAAATTCGCTTGGCAATCCGTTGTGTTCATTTTCATAATAAATAAACGAATTATTCACCAACGTTACAATCGATAAATCATAATTATTAGCATCTTCTTTTATCACTACACTTGGAACAGTTCCCTTTTCAAAGAAATTATTGTAAATTCCTACAATGCTTCGTCGGATAGTAAGGTTTGTAAAATCACCTTCCAAATGATTAGAGATAAAAGATACAGCTTTGCTATCCTTAATTAGTACAGGGGCATTAATAATGTTATTACATATTTCAGCACCATTCGTTTTAGAAACAATCAAACCTTTATATTTGTAAGAAGTTGTGGATTTGATTATATGATTATTTCTAAAGGTCAAATTATCTCCTAACCCTTGTAAATCAAAAGCATAAAAGATACTTGATGGAGTAATTTGAGCATTAGGACAATCATATTGGCATCCTATAATTGCCTTATTATCTGCATAGACAGAAGAAACAGATTGAACTGCTTGTGCTAAATTTTGCCAGCGACAATAAGTAATTTCAATTCCTCCAGCGAATAAAACACCTTTAAAATTTCCATACTCCTTTTCGCCATTATAAAAGAATATATTTCGGACTGCAGTTACCGGTGTTGGATAAGATTTTTTCCACGTATTCAAATTAGATTCATCAATATTAACAAGTAGCATGAAATTTTCCTTTGCAGCAAAATTGGCAAGAACGTCATCTCTTTTAGTTGGCCATGTTGTAATAATAGTGCCTGCATTATCTGGGTCATTTAATGTCAATGCTTTTTCCCCACACAAAATAATTCCATATTTCATAATAAGAGGAGATGCAATAAAATAATTACCTCTAGATAAGAATACTTCTCCTATCTGCTTTAACTCTATAGCCTTATTAATAGCTACTGCACAATCAACAGGCGAAGAATTTGAACTAGGTTTGGCTCCAAACCATTCTGGATACGTCCGATCTATACGCCAAATTCCTCTAAAGTTGAGTCTAGAATCTAATATTTGAACTTTAGATGCAATAATTGGGGTATAATCTCCCGTGATTGTATTCCATTACCTGTCAACATTCCCCCATCAAAAATCAGTGTCACATCTTTTGCCATAGTCATATTCATCGTGATAGTATGATTCTGTGTTATCACATAAACACCACTGGCGATTATTTCTTTCGGAATAAATTCAGGCCAATTATTGGCATTCAATTCATTTGCATTCATGAGTGTGAAAATTAAAATTGGAACAATCAGTAAACATATTTCAGCTCTGTAAAACTATCCGTCTTCACGCTTTGATTAGGATTCAAATAGATCTTCTTCAAAGAGCGATTTCCTCGGCAATCAGCAGAGAGATTCAGAGCATTCTTTGTGAAATCGAGAGTAGCGAGCAGGTCGCATCCTGTGCAATAGAACAAAGATAGATTGGGATAAGAAGAAAGGTCAAGCGTAGAGAGTCTGTCTAGATTGCTCAACCTAAGAGTTCCTAGCAGTGGACTATCCACCATACTGAACGCTGTCAGATTCACATTTTCCATGATTATAGCTTCCGTCAGTTTCGGAAGATCTTTTATCCCCAAATCCTGAAGGTTGGCATTTCCATACACATTAAAATCTTCCAGTTGCGGCAGGTTCCTTATGACTACACTTGTAGCATTAGAACAATTCAATATCAGATGTTGCAATGATGGTAAATCTCTTATCTCAATCTGACCCTTGTTTACGTTGTATAAGTACAAATAAGTCAAAGAAGGGCAGCCGGCTATCTCATAATCCAAGCAGTTAATGGAAACTCCCTGCAAATTTGCACAGCCGGAAATATTCACCATTTTGCATGTGTTTTCGTTCAGGTCAACTGCTTTTAAATTTGTACAATCTTCTACCCTTAACACTGTTATAGGATTAAAGTCAAAACGTGCTGACTTCAAATTAGGCATACCAACCAAAGCTAAATTTGTAAGATTATTATGGCTCACATCTAAAGTATCTAGTTGTCCACAATCCGATAAATCCAACGAATTGATTGCATTGTCGTTACAGAGCAAACATTTCATAGACGGATTGACCTTTAAAGAACGGACACGACCTTTATGGATATCCAACCTTACAAGATTACTTTTGCTTAAATCCAAAGTTTCCAATTGATTATAAGAACAAATCAAATCTTCCATATCAGGATTGATTTTCAACTCTTTCAAAGGATATACATCTGAACCCCACTCATCTGTTTTAATAGACTTGACTGTCAAAGCCTTTATTTTTGTACTACTCACATCCAAGCTTTCTAATTGAGTATCACCCATTTCTAAATACTTCAAAGATAAACAACCATCCAAGTTTAATTTTCTCAAAGTAAAACTCTCAACTCCTTCCGCATATTCAGTGCGTGGAGGTAATTGATAAGCATTCAGATAGCAAGAATCTAACTGTGAGCAATTCGATGCATCGATCATATTTAAACGGTGTCTCATACAAATTAATGTTTTTAACTCCGAATGATTTGAAATATCCAAAAAACGAAGACCTGAATTTAGAATATTCAACTCTTTTAATTGCTTACTTTGAGATAAATCCAAACAAGATAGATTCCCATCAAGAGTCAGATTTTCTAATAAGGGAAAATCTGACCATAAAATATCTGGTAAGGATTGAGGTATGTTAGGATTATTCGGATCAAAAGTTTTTCCAGTAAACTTTACTTCTTTCAAATTCTCAAGCCCTTTCAGGCTTACCTCTGGTGTTGCTGTAAACACAGCCTCCAGATGTTCCAGCTGCTTACAATCTTCAATTGCCAACTGATTCGAATGTGTCAAAAGCTCTTTTAAAGCCGAGCAATTCCTAATCGACAAGATTTTAGGTGTTGATCTTAATTCCGATAAATAAGAACATCCTTCTACCGTCACATTTTCAAATCCTTCCAAACTTAAATATCTCAAGTCTGCATTTTTGACTACAAGTTTACCGGATATCACTCCCGAAACGACCAATGTGTCTAATGTATGATTGTCTGACACGTCAAAACATGAATTTCCTCTATATTCAAAGTAACTTAACTTAGGGAACATACTAAGTTCAACCTCTTTCATAAAGGTCGTGTCGCAGCACAAATGAGACAAATTACCCAGTTGATTGTAAAAATCAATTCCAGTTTCTAAAGCAGGACAACTGATGCACTGCAAAGTTTGTAGTATATTGTCCGAAGAGAACCGAATTGTTTGTAATGAATCTGCATACCAAATGGTTAGAGACTTCATTTTAGGCATATTCCCTAAATCCAATTCCCGGATTTTGTTATTCTCTATCCACAAGCTTTCCAAGGAGGTCAGGCATTCTATTCCGTCCGTGCTGGTAATCTCATGACCAATAGACAGACTTTTCACCTGCGCTGCCTCTTCCATGCTCAATTCTCCATCACCATTCGTGTCATAATACTTCAAAAGATAAGACAATAATTCCTGATCCTTAAATGACGTATTCAGGGAATTTACTGTTGTTTCTTCCTTGTTACACGCACTTAACATGAGACAGAAAAATAAGATTTCTACCACAAACTTCCCCATATGTACTAAACTATTTCTTATTGATTTTTCCCTCATGATTTATATCATTTTATTGAAATATATCATTTTATCTCTTGTATTGATAACAAATAAAAAGTCTTTTTATTTCTCTTTTTTCGGCTATTATATACAAAATGGCAAGGTTTTTGTACGAAATGAATGAAAATAAGGACAAAGGTGCTTGAATAGTAACGAGTTTTTAGCCATACTTATCTAAGGTTTTACAATCCGATGTTTGTATGGAACCTAAACTCATGCATTCATGGTTGTTGATATAAATGACTCCGATGCCCGAGATTTCCAATCCATGCTTAAAATTCCCGGCATATCCGGATCAGAAGTACCAATCTAAGGCATCTTATGACAGAGCTTAGTGATATTGGAGGGAACGATAGCTTTCCTTTTACCTGTGAGATGCTTGCTGAAGATTCTTCCTTATTGGTACTACGCTAAGCCTATTTATGGGAACGCAACCGAAACATATCCTTCAATGAGCCGTTTTGGCTTGGTTGATTTTTAACGAACCATTGACACTGTTTAAACACCGATTTAATGACAGCCCAAATATCACAAATCCGACCTCTTTTCAAAAAGGTAGTATGCTTTTGGGAAAAAGGTAGTATGCTTTTTAGAAAAAGCTCGTAACCTTTTGTCGCATGAGTTTTGATGAAAACTTACCGAAGTATCGAGAGCCGTTCTTTATTTGTTCGCTGATTGCCGCTTTATTGATAATGTTTGATACGGTTGAGCAATTCATCTTGCGGACGTCTTTTCTCTAAATCCTCCGGATCTGCCTTTTGAATGAACTCCTTCTTCAGGCGAATGTTCTCTTCCTTGAAAAAGGCAATTTCTTTGTCCGAGAAATCCTTTCTTAAAGAATTGTCCGGTGTGCTCAAAGAATATCCTAATTGCACCAATACATCGCCTGCTACCGATTCAAAGATGGCAATTTCTTCGGAAGATAATTCACGAAGGAACTTTTGTGTATTGTCTTTCAAGATGGGCTTCGTCACGTTTGCCCACATTTTCCCTGCCACCGCAGTATTTTGGGACTCTTTGCTTTTATAGAAGTCCATTACTTTATCGGAATAGGGAAGGTCTAAGAAATCGCAAAGCTGATGCATCACCATTTCCGGAGAGGAAATAAGAGTCTCGTAATTCAACATGAAGAAATGGTCAGCAGCAGTTTGCTTTTTTAAACGGAGAGCCGCTTCCTGATCCTTTTTCCAGTTTTGAGCCAATGCGTAAATATGCTTTTCTCCGACGATTGCTTTCTTAAATGAAAGAGCCACGTCACGACCATCTCTGTACAAATAAATATAATAAGGACGAATGCCCGTTGATTCAATTCCTTCTGCATAGAGCATGTTTTTCATGCTTTTGCAGAGCCAATAAGAGGCTCCGGCCTGTTTGGCTGCCGACTCATATATTACCCGGAACAATTCAAACAATGTGTTTTGGTGGCAAGCTGCCACTATTTCGTCTGTTTGGATAGAAATGCCCTCCCAAGGAACTGGATTTACATTGACCAATTCACATACATCTTGTGCCAATCTATAAAAGTTGGAAGTGCTTTCCAAATCACCATATTTGGGAAGTAATGGTAAAAAACGCTGAAGAATATGTGGAGGATGTGGAGCGGCTATTTCCCGGATTCCATCCAGCATCACACGCAAAAGATTGGAGCCTGAGCGTTGTGTCCCAATCATTTGTATACCTTGTATTATAGTACTCATATTGTTAGAATAAGACAAATCCCGCTACGCCAGATCCGATAATCAAGTAAACAGGACTGATTGTGTATTTAAATGAAATATAAAAAGCGACCAAGAAGATGGCAACCGAAACAATCGACACCGAAATTGTCTGCCCGATTGTGACGGCAGAAGCAAAAATCATTCCAATAACAGCAGCCCGGACTGCTTTCATGGCTGCTTTTACGAGGGTTGATTGGTTCAGTGTTTTGACAAAACGGGATAATAATACGGTTAAGACCATCGGTGGCGTAAACATGGCAATGGTTGCTAATAATGTACCCATGATTCCAGCCACTTTGTATCCGATGAAAGTTGCAGTGATGAATATCGGACCGGGTGTTATTTGCCCGATTGCGATTCCATCTGCAAATTCTGCTGAGGTCAGCCAGCCTAAATTCTCCACGAATAATTCATGCAAAGCCGGAATGACTACGTATCCTCCGCCGAATAGGGTCAAGCTGATTCCGGAGAAGGTCGATATGATTTGGATATTCTTTGGTGCTCCAGGATATTGTCCGCCAAAAAGTAAAACGAAAAGCAATAATAATAGAACAACTCCGGAGATGATCCATTGCCTATTCCCGAACAACAGCTTCTCTTCATTAGATAATCGCTCTTTCCCTTGTTGCTGATGAAATAGAAAATATCCAACTATTCCACTTCCGATAATTATCAGGAAAGTGGTTGTGAAACCGCCAATAAAGATGAGCAAGATGGCAGCTAACAAGCAAATCACCCATTGGGCAGGGACTTTGATGGTTTTGCGTGCCATGCCAATCGCTACTGTAACAATCAAAGCGGTAATCGTAGGCGCAATGCCGCTGAAGATGTTTTTTACGGCAGGAATGTTCCCGTAGGTGAAATACAACCATGAAAGGAGGATGACCAAGAAGAAAGAGGGAAGAACGATTCCGGCAAAAGCGGCAATGGATCCCGGTACTCCTCTTAACTGATAGCCTACATAAGCTATAGTGTTTACGGCTACAGGGCCGGGCAATACGGAGGTAAGAGAAATGCCGTCAAGAAGGTCTTCTTCTTTCAGCTTCTTATCTACTTCTACCAATTGTTTCTGCACAATAGCCACCAACGACATGTATCCGCCGAAAGCTGTAGAGCCCAACTTCAGGAACGTAAAGAATATGTAAGATAGTGATGTACGCTCCATACTATTTTATTTCTTTAAAGTATTTACTCCAAGTTTCCATAGGTACGTATACTGCTCTATAAGGCGCAAAATGCAATACGCATTCCCAAAGCACTTTTCCTTTCTTATCGGTTACCATTACCGAACCTGTCTTAGAACTGCACTGCAACAGATTTCCGTTGGGCATAAGATAGCAGCTACCCATACGCGATGTGTATTTGTCGGCAGGCAACAATGCGTTGATGGTAGTAGTGGCGGTGCGGTTCTTTTCGTCAAGACGGAAAGCCTTTCCACCCGAACGCTGGTCGTACAGACCATTATCGAAG
>OHHE01000398.1_pt1 | contig 10702 bp, 10 predicted proteins | sample 1567971 | NCBI WGS metagenome assembly OHHE01 (sample SAMEA3879508, study PRJEB24766) | human gut metagenome | biome: human-associated habitat; feature: feces | place: USA | collected 1985/1987 | reverse complement strand
TGGGAACTGAAGTTTAATAAGAATTTTGAATTAATTGATTTAGATAAATAAAATGAAGAGAGTTATGAATATCAAGTTGTTTACGGTGATTGCCGCAGTAGTATGCGGAATGGGTTTTGTAAGTTGTGATGATGATGACAACATCAATATGTCTGATTTGCCAACTGCTATCCAGAAAGAATTTTCAGCGATGTATCCGAATGCCCAGGTGGAGGAATGGGAACAGAAGAACGGTTATTCGGTTGTTGAATTCCGTTTGGATGGTTTTGAATCCGAAGCTTGGTTTGGAACAAACGGTTGGGTAATGACGGAAACAGATATCCCTTATCAGTCGTTGCCGGAAGCTGTAAGAACTTCGTTTGAAGCCAGCCAATATGCCAACTGGAAGATAGAGGATGTTGACAAAGTGGATCGTGTTAATACAGAAACGGTTTATGTGATTGAAATAGAAAGAGGAAAAACAGAATATGACCTTCATTATTTGTCGAACGGAATCTTGATCAAAGCCCAGCTTGAGGATGGCAATGACAATCCGTATCTGCCGGAACAGATTCCGGCTGGCATTGAATCGAAGGTGAAAGCCATGTATCCGAATGCGGTTATCATCGAAATGGATCGGGATAATGGGAATATCGAAGTGGATATTATCGACCAGAATATCGGGAAGGAAGTTGTATTCAATTCAGCCAACGAATGGATTTATACATCTTGGGAGATTCGTCCGAATACATTACCCTATGTAGTTAAAGCAGTAATAACGACCAATTATCCGGACTATGAGATTGATGATGTTGATTTCTATGAAACACCGGCAGGCAACTATTATGATATAGAAGTTGAAAAGGGTGACAAGGACTTGCATGTCAAGGTTTCTGAAAGAGGAGAGATTCTGAAATAATATCATTCTTCTCTGTAAGCATTTGAACAAATGCCCATTTTACACCTTGGGGTGATTGTTGTTGCAAGCGCAAGACAACAAACACCCCTTGTCTTTTATGAACACTGTACTGTTTAAACAGTGTTTTAATGGCGTTTTAATGGTATTAAAGTGGCATTCTAATACCGGTAATGTAATTTTTTCCACATCTGGTTGGTATATATACATGAAAGCGTGGGCCTCTTATGTCACTCGTTCCACGTGTAGAGGCTCTGGCATCGCCCAATTTGTCGAAACGAGCAACGCCAAAGCCCCACGCCAGTGTAAGTATATAGAAAACTCTCTTGACGACAACCGATGATGCTTTTTCTAAAAAAAAGTTTATATTCTCAATGATTATTCGTATCTTTGCAGCGTCAGTTCCCACCAAGCCTCTCAACGATGCTCAAATGCGTGGGGCTTTTTTGTATATATACGTTTTACTCTCAAAATACGCTAATGGAAAGATTACCGCACTTCACGAAACATTATATGACAGAAGCAGACTTGGTGGCTCTGTTGGATAGTCGTGGACTTGTCATTTCTGATGGAGCCAAAGCGGTGCGGTATTTGGAGAGTATTGGATACTATCGTCTTTCTGCTTATATGTACCCATTCTTGAAAGTTCCAAAAGAATCCCATCAGTATAAAGAAGGAACAACTTTTCAGCAAGTGCTGAATCTTTATCGCTTTGACAAGAAGTTGCGCATGCTTCTTCTCAATGAGATTGAAAAAGTTGAGATAGCCATTCGTCGTGCTATTATGAATATTCCCGTACAGATGACAGGAGACATTTATTGGCTGACAAATTCGGTTCACTTTGCCAACCAAAGAACTTTTCAAGACACGAAGATCACCATCGACAGGGAATATGAAAAATCAACAGAAGAATTTATCAAGCATTTCAAAAATAGCTATTGCGAGCCATATCCTCCTTCCTGGATTTTAGGAGAGTTGCTGACAATGGGCAATGTGAATATGGTTTACCGAAATCTGAAAGCGGATAAGATACGTAAACGCATCTCCCATTATTTTGGTTTGCAGCCAATCGTTCTAGAATCTTGGATAACATCTTTGACCTTGTTGAGGAATGCTTGTTGCCACCATTCAAGGGTGTGGAACAAGGTAAGCTCTATCATGCCTGTTTCTCCGAGAAGGATTGCCCATTCTTGGATTACCCTGCAGACAAACCCTCAAAGAGTGTATTTCACAATCTGCATTATCAAGTATTTCCTTGACATCATATCACCCAACAATGATATGTTGGGAAAGATGCACACACTATTTTCCAATTATCCGGAGATAGATCTGGCAGCTCTTGGATTTCCGGATGGATGGGAGAGCGAACCTTTATGGACACAACGGATGTAAATGCTCTTGCCCAAAGAATTCAAGAATTGGAAAAGGAAAACGCCAGACTTAAAGCGATTCTTGACAAGAATGGGATTGAATATAAAAGTTTTGAATCAAAGATTTCTAAAACCAATCATGTAGAAGCTACACCTGTTTCTACATGTCAATTCACTTTACATGAAAAGGTTTCCATATTCCAAAGTGTATTCCAAGGTCGAGATGATGTATTTGCCAAGCGTTGGTATAGTAGTTCGACACAAAAGTCCGGTTATCAGCCAGTATGCAAGAGAGAATGGAATCGTGAATTTTGCGATAAGCGAAAATACAAGTGTGCGGATTGTCCCAATAAGCAATTCGCTCCTTTGACGTACAACGACTTTTTTAATCATCTTGCTGGGAAGGATGTATGGGGACGTGATGTTATTGGACTTTATCCAATACGGAAAGATAACACTTGCTGTTTCCTTTGTACAGACTTTGATGACAAAAGCTGTGAACATGGTTACAAGAATGATGTGCTTGCCTTTGTAAATGTTTGCAAAACTTGGAATGTACCCTGCTACATCGAACGATCACGTTCTGGTAATGGTGCTCATGTGTGGATGTTTTTTGATATGCCAGTAACAGCTTTCAAAGCACGTAAGTTAGGAAATGCCATTCTGACAGAGGCTATGAATAGTGATGTCCACCTGTCTTTCAAATCATACGACCGTTTCTTTCCTAACCAAGACATCTTGCCCGAAGGGGGTCTTGGCAATCTTGTAGCCTTGCCATTGCAGGGTATGGCTCGACGCAAAGAAAACAGCGTGTTTGTTGATGAAGATTTCAATGCGTATGCTGACCAATGGAAAGTGTTATCACAAATACATAAGTTGTCGGAGGTTGAACTTGATTTGTTGCTACGGTTGCATACTGTGCCTACATTAGGAGAACTATCAAAGACCAGCGAGACAAAGCCTTGGGAGACTCCTCAAATACATACAGTGCAAACAGATAGTTATCCAAAACAAATTGTTTTGATAAGAACAAACATGCTTTATGTTCCTTGGGCAGGTTTATCTGCCAAATGTGTGAATGTATTCAAACGCATAGCTGCTTTTCGCAATCCTGAATTTTTCGAGAAGCAAGGGATGCGCCTTTCCACATACAATATTCCACGCATTGTTTCATGTTCAGAAATGACAGACGACTATCTCGTTCTTCCTCGTGGTTGCGAAGATGCGGTTTGTGATATTCTAACCCAACATGGTGTCAAGATAACAATTTCTGAGAAAACGAAACATGGGCGTAGTATCAATGTTACGTTCAGAGGAAAACTTCGAGAAGAACAGAAAAAGGCAATGGAGTCATTTGCTGGGCATAATATCGGAACGCTATCAGCAACAACAGCGTTTGGAAAGACTGTATTTGCCATCGGAATGATTGCAAAGAGGAAGGTCAACACATTAATTCTTGTTCACAACAAAGCATTGCTTGAACAATGGAAAGAGCGGTTGGAAACTTTCCTCAAAATAGATGAAACAATAGAAGAACCAGAAGCAAAACGAGGTAGGAAGAAGAATTTATCCATCATTGGCTGTTTATACGCAGGTAAGAAATCGCTGCATGGCATAATTGATATAGCTTTGATACAATCTTGTTTGAGCGATGGCGAGGTAAGGTCTTTTGTCAAAGATTACGGCATGGTGATTGTCGATGAATGTCACCATGTTTCCTCTGTCAGTTTTGAACAAGTGCTTCGGCAAGTGACAGCTACCTATGTTTATGGTTTGACCGCAACTCCTACCAGAAAGGACGGGCATCAACCTATTATTTTTATGCAATGCGGACAGATAAGATTCACCTCCGACACTAAGAGTCAAATGGAAAATCAAAGATTCAAACGTCTGTTGATTCCGAGATTTACATCGTTCCGAAACATTACAACAGATAGCAAGAGTTATATTCAAATCACCCAAGAGTTATCCGAAGATAAGGTGAGAAATGAATTCATAGTAGAAGATGTTAGAATTGCCATTCAAAAAGGACGTACTCCATTAGTACTGACAACTCGCACAGCTCATGTCAAAGTGTTGGCGCAAATGCTAATTCCATTTGCCGACCATGTTATCCAACTCATTGGAGCAGACTCTACTAAGGAAAAGCGTCTTGCATTACAAAATCTACAGTTAATACCAACATCAGAATCACTTGTGATTGTGGCTACAGGAAAATATGTAGGTGAAGGTTTCGATTATCCTCGCCTTGATACACTGTTCCTTACAATGCCTATAGCCTGGAAAGAAAATGTAGAACAATATGCAGGGCGTTTACATAGGGAATACGAAGGAAAGAGCGAAGTGTGCATTTATGATTATGTGGATATTCATGTTCCACTTTGCGACTCTATGTACCGTAAACGCTTGAAAGAGCATGCGGCAGCAGGATATGGAAAAAATGTAGTATCATACAAATCTGACAAAAATCCACAAGAACTGATATTTGAACGAAATAGTTATGAAGTGGCATTCCAAAATGATTTGGCAAAAGCCAAGCACTTTGTTGTTATAGCTGTTCCGAAAGTGAAGTTCAAATACAAACCTGCCATTATCTCAACGCTTACAAAACTTCTTCATGAAGGTGTTGCTATGGTTGTACATATCAAAGAGGAAGGTGCTGACGAGATGGAATTGGCAAATGCAGGAATGGATGTGATATGTAGCAAAGAACAAACTCTACAATGTGCCATCATAGACAAATCGATTGTTTGGTATGGGAGTATAAATTTCTTTGGCTATAACTCGGAAACAAACAATGTCATGCGAATCGCAGACCACCGAATTGCCAACGAGATGATAGAAATCCTATATTCAGACCCGAGGAAAGCGTAAATGGAGGTTAAATACGTTAAATCTTCATCCTTTTTGTATTCATACAGAATCCATATTGCCTCTTTTCTACCATTTTGAGTGTATAATATTTGTTAATCAATCAGTAATAGATGTTCATTATAAGTAGATAGTGTGTCTAAACCCATCAGAACTCTTGTTATTTGTATAGATGGCGAAATTGATAGGGAAATTCTACGATTAATATTAGGGATTAAGCACCGGACATATTTTGAATACATACTTACTGGATTTAATCTTTGTTGCTGTCAGCTTAATCCTTATAAGAACCTTCTATTTTCAACAATATCCTCTTTGCCTCCAGACCGCCTGCGAAACCCGTTAGGGAATGATTCGATCCGATGACACGATGGCAGGGGATGAAGAGGCTTATTCCGTTTGCACCTATGGCTTGGGCTACGGCTCTTACCCCTTTGGGATTGTTTACCCTTTCAGCAATTTCCATATAAGAGCGGGTCTCTCCGTATGGTATTTCAAGTAGGGCTTTCCATACTCTTTTTTGGAAGTCTGTGCCAATGGGCAATAAAGGAGTGCTGAAAATTTTACGGATGCCCATGAAATACTCGTCAAGTTCTTTCTGGGCTTGATTCAAAACGGTAGAACTTTCCTCTTTGAAATCAGCCTTTAATATTCGTTGGAGGCGTTGTTTGTTGCGTTCAGCACAAGGCATATCTTGCCAGTCGCAAAGGCAGAGTTTACCATTGGACGAGGCTAAGATTATTTCCCCACAAGGGGAGTGGTAATGTTGGATGTTCACTATTTGTTGAGGATTTCCCTCTTTGCTTGTTCCCATATCTTGTTGAATAGACGGTTTCATCATCCTTTTTGAGTATTGGGTAGGAATCCCGCTATGATACCCAATAGAGGTAAGAAGGCACTCACTTGGAATATAAACTCTATACTTGTTTTGTCAGCGAGCCATCCAAAGAATGCCGATCCAAGTCCACCCAATCCGAACATTAACCCGAAGAAGATGCCTGCAATCAATCCTACTTTGTCGGGCATAAGGTCTGTGGCGTAAACGACAATGGAAGAGAAAGCTGAGGCGATGATTAAACCGGACAGGAACGTACAGACAATCGTCCATGTGAAGTTGGCAAATGGCATGATGAGGGCAAATGGAGCCTCCAGTAACTATGCCGACTGCAAATGCTCCCAAAAAGACAAACAGGCAAAGTTGTGATGCCTGAACCGATATGCCAAACTTGTCCATCATGAAGAATGTGAAATAGCTTGTGATACAGGATGTGTAGAAATATTTGGAGAACATAAGCAAGATGAGAATCGCCAAAGCTCTATATTTTTCACGTTTGGATATATGGTCATTCAAACCGATATCCTTCTGGGGATGCTTCACGACAAAAAGCAACCGCGCTTTGTACCAAGCCCCCAATCTTATCATGACAAGGGCTGCCAGTAATGCGGCAATGGCGAACCAGGAGATGGCATGTTGCCCGAATGGCAAAACAATCATGGCGGCAAGCAGAGGACCGAAAGCATTGCCCCCGTTTCCCCCGACTTGGAAGATGGATTGAGCCAAGCTTTTTTTCCCTCCGGATGCCAACTGTGCCACACGTGAGGCAGTTGGGTGGAAGATGGATGACCCCAGGCCTACTACTCCCACAGCTATTAATATCAAGAGGTATTGTTCCGCAAAGGCAAGCAGTATCAGTCCTGTCAAGGTGAAGCACATGCCTATTGACAAAGCATAAGGACGAGGATGTTTGTCCGCATAAAGCCCTGTGAAGGGTTGCAAGATGGACGATGTCATTTGGAAAACCAAGGTAATGACTCCGATTTGCACAAAGGAGAAATTGTACTTTTCTTTGATGATAGGGTAAATGGAAGGGATGATAGACTGAATCATGTCATTAAGGAAGTGGGAGAAGCAACACAATATTAGCATCGAATAGACCGTCCCTTCCGTCATAGTCGGGTTTCCCTTGATTTTGTTGCTGATTGATTTGAAATTCATTTTCTTCTATCTCTCCATATTGTAGTGCGTTTGGATATTATAGGATTGTCTGTAAAAAAGGGCCAAGGAGGACAAAGGTAGGAAGGAGGATAAGACGGATTTTTTCCGGCAGAAAGAAGCGTATATCCTTCCGTTGTTGGATGGATTCCCGGATAAACGTAGAAGAGATTTCAATCTCTGGAGCATTTACATAGTGCATACGGGATGAATCGACACAGCTATCTTCAACCTTGTAGCCTTTTCGTGGATATACAATGACTTCATATTCATTCAATATATCCTCATGATTCTGCCAATGGTGGAATTTCACCCAATTGTCAGCCCCCATGATTAATAGGAAATCATAATCCGGGTAGTTTTTAGACAGAGCCCTCAAAGTATGGATGGTATAGGATGGTTTTGGCAGAGAAAACTCGAAATCACTCACTTTGAATTTCGGATAATCTTCCACCGCCCTTCTGACAAGCTCTAACCGCATGTTGTCCTCCATCAAGTCCATGTTCTTTTTGAACGGATTTTGAGGCGTTACTAAAAACCATATTTCGTCCATATCCGTATATTCACATAGCCAATTGGCTAATGCTAAATGGCCTATGTGAATCGGATTGAATGAACCTGAATAGATTCCTATCTTTTTTTTCTGTGTGCTTGCAACCATTTGACGACATTGATGATTTGTATCCCGGCAACCATTCCGGTCGCTACCATGATTGTAGTATCTTTTCTAATGGATGCCCAAATGAACACAATGATGGCAGCTATGGCAATAGCAACGAATAAATAAAACCAGTTTTTGGGAAGTTCGCTCTCCTTCATGCTTTCTTCTTTAAAAATGTTTGAATCAGATGAAGAGCCTTTTCTTCAGCCTTTTCCAAATTGTCATTAACGATTACTTCATCGAATTTAGTAGCAAACCCCAATTCGTATGAAGCCTTTGCCAACCTGTTTTCAATGACTTCGGCAGAATCGGTACCTCTGTTAGTCAATCGTTTCCTCAATTCTTTAATGCTTGGTGGTTGGATGAACAGGGACAAGGCACGTTCGCCGTAGAACTTCTTGATATTGCATCCGCCTACAACGTCCACATCGAAGATGACGTTATTACCTTCGTTGAGGATACGTTCGACTTCACTTTTCAGCGTCCCATAAAACTTATCCGCATAGACCTCTTCATATTCCAAGAAGTCACCAGCTGCAATGTGCTCCCTGAACTCATCCGGAGTCATGAAATAGTATTCCACACCGTTCTTCTCACTTCCCCTTGGCGCACGGCTGGTTGCCGATATGGAGAAGCGTAGATTCAAGTTTTGCTGTAATAAGTAATTAATAATGGTTGATTTCCCTGCACCCGAAGGAGCAGAAAATATGATGAGTTTGCCCGCCATATTACAATACATTTAATACCTGTTCTTTGATTTGCTCCAATTCATCCTTCATGCGAACGACAATTTTCTGCATTTCCGCATGGTTGCTTTTAGAACCTAAAGTGTTGATTTCTCTACCCATTTCCTGAGCTATGAATCCTAACTTTTTACCTTGGCCATGACCGTTCTCCATTGTTTCGATGAAATATTTCAGGTGATTGTCCAAACGGTTCTTCTCTTCATTGATGTCTAACTTCTCAATGTAGAAAATCATTTCTTGCTCGAAGCGGTTCTTGTCATAATCTTGCAGCATCAGCTTTTCTAAACCATCTTTGATTCGACCTTTTATTTTGTCTAATCTTTCCTTCTCGTACGGTTCTACATCTTTTAGGAGCTGTGCAATGTTTGCTATCTTTTGAGAAAACAGATTCTGAAGCATGGCTCCTTCCTGGATGCGGAATTCACATAAGTGCTGTGCTGCTTCATCAATGGCTTTACTTACCACATCCCACTCTTCTTCATCAGCTTCGCAAGGCTCTGTCTTGATGGCATCCGGTAAACGGAGCACGCCTTGCAATTCTTCCCAATTGGCAGGAGCTTCAATGCCTAATTTCTCGGATATAGCTTGCATTTGGTAATAGTAGCTGGCTACAGCATCCTGATTGATTTGAGTGGCACTTTCTTTTCCGATATATTCAATATAGATAGAAAAATCAACTTTTCCCCGTTCCAATGTCTGAAGCAAACGACTTCTGATTCGCATCTCTTTGTCTTTGTAAGGCGAAGGGATACGTGTGGACAAGTCCAGCTGTTTGCTGTTCAAAGCCTTTATTTCAACGGTTACTTTTTTGGTAGGTAATTCGGCTGTAACCTTGCCGAACCCAGTCATTGATTGTATCATGATTCTAAAAATTTATGCAAAGATAATGTAATACTTATTCTTAATGAACGAAGATTCCCTTTTTTTATAGGTGACTTATGTTTATTGTACTATCCAATTCTTGTCATGAACGTAATTGTTCGGACTGCTGTAATACATGGATTCTTCTTTGGGAATCTCTATTTTGAATGTTTTTCCTCCCGTTATCAGTTTCCTGTCCCTGAGCCAAGGGTTGATCCTCCTCAAGTCGGCGTAGGTTATATTGTACTTTTTAGCAAAATTGGCCAAGTTCTCAATGTCTTTATTTACTTCGACGGTTGTACATTCAATCGGTTTGTACAAATCTCTGGCACGCAACACAAATCCATATTTATAGGGATTCTCGAAAATTTGTTTGATGGCCAATATCCTATAAACATAGCGGGTAGTCTCTTCGACCAACCATAAATCGAAAGAGTTGTCCACGTCCTGTTTGTTCATTTCTCCTGATATGCGCCCCATTCCGGCATTGTAGGAGGATGCGACTGCCGTCCAATCTCCATATTTATTATAGGCAACCTTTAAATATTTACATGCTGCCACGGTCGCTTTTTCCACGTTGCAGCGTTCATCGACTGATGAGGAGACAATTAGACCATGTTCTTTGGCTGTCGCTTCCATGAATTGCCACATCCCGACGGCTCTTGCCGGTGAAGTAATGCGTGGATCCAAATTACTTTCAATGACTGCCAAGTATTTGAAATCATCCGGTATCCCGTACTCCTTGAGTATCGGCTCGATGATGGGGAAATAGCGGTTCGCACGTTTGATGGTGAGCATGGTTGTCGCATGCAAATAAGAAAAAGAGGTCAGCTCACGGTCAATACCCTCGTGCATGTTATAACGTGTCAGGTCAATTAACTTTCCACAAAAACTGACACGATCCGGTATTTCCGGAGTCATAATCATGGAAGGCACAACGGGCTTCTCTCGTTGTACTTGTGTTGAATCCTCGGAACATATCGACACCCCGGCGATTGTCAAGAGGGCACATGGCATTAGAATTGCTAAAATATTATTCATAAAGATGAGTTTTCTAAGTCGGAAGAACTATTGTCTTCATTTTTAGGCCTTAATATGTTGATGTCTCCTTTTTTCTTGTATTTCTTCCCATCTGAACCTTCCGCTTCTATGACATAGAAATATACGCCGGGAGCTACATATTTACCTCCTTTTTTCCCGTCCCAACCCAAAGCTGGGTTTGTCCAATGGTATAGCTCTTGTCCCCAGCGATTGAATATCCAGCATGAGAAACGTATCAATGATTTATATACGACTTTGAATTCA
>OHHE01000397.1_pt1 | contig 10705 bp, 11 predicted proteins | sample 1567971 | NCBI WGS metagenome assembly OHHE01 (sample SAMEA3879508, study PRJEB24766) | human gut metagenome | biome: human-associated habitat; feature: feces | place: USA | collected 1985/1987 | reverse complement strand
CAGCATAGATAATATCCTTATTGACTGTATAATGATCATAATAATAAAAACCACCATACAGCAGTGTAAGTAGCACTAAAATAATCAATTCGGCTGTTGGCTCTAGTAGGATGATCTTTCTCCAATTAAGGCGCCATCCTTTAGGTTCTTCGATACTTTGACAGGCACTATTTATATTTTCCTCTCCTTTAGAGAGGTTGATTAATTTTTTCTTTGTCATGCCTAATCCTTTCATCAACCATTGTAACAAATTCGTCTTTCAAGCAAAAGCTAGCCTGATTTGTGATATAATTGGGAGTGATTGCAGGCAAGAAAATCTTATTTCTTGCCAGACTTGTAAAAATAAAACAGAGGATTTTAAGATGAAACTGACACTCCATGAAATTGCCAAGGTTGTTTGCGCTAAAAATGATGTCACAGCCTATGAAGATGTTGCCATTAACCAGATTGAGTTTGATAGCCGTAAGATTACAGTGGGCGACCTCTTTTTGCCACTAAAAGGTGCGCGTGATGGGCATGATTTTATCCAAACAGCCTTTGGCAATGGTGCTCTAGCGACATTCACAGAAAAAGAATTACCAGCTGATCAAGTCTACATCCTAGTTGATGATGCTCTTGAAGCTTTCCAAAAGCTAGCTGCCTACTATCTTGAAAAGACGGGTGTTGATGTCATTGCGGTAACTGGTTCTAATGGTAAGACAACAACCAAGGACATGATTCATGATATCTTAGCAACAACCTATCGTACTTACAAAACTCAAGGTAATTACAACAATGAGATTGGTCTTCCTTATACAGCCCTCCACATGCCTGATGATACAGCAAAAATCGTCCTTGAGATGGGGCAAGATCACATGGGAGACATTCACCTCTTGTCAACCTTGGCGAAGCCAAAGACAGCTGTTGTTACCTTAATCGGAGAGGCTCATTTGGAATTCTTCGGTAGTCGTGACAAGATTGCTCAAGGTAAAATGCAAATGCAAGACGGTATGCCTGATGGTAGTCTCTTGCTTGTACCAAGTGATCCAATCGTTGATCCTTTCTTGCCAAGCAATCTTGAAGTGGTACGCTTTGGGGATGGTGCAGAGCTTACAGTCTCTGATTTGATGGAATACAAGGATCACCTCACCTTCTCAACTAACTTCCTAGACGGACAAGTTACCTTGCCAGTCACTGGAAAATACAATGCTACAAATGCTATGGTTGCTGCCTATGTCGCCAAACATTTGGGTGTAACTGAGGAAAATATCCTCACAGCTCTTGCTAACTTGCAGCTTACAAAGAACCGTACCGAATGGAAAAAAGCAGCCAACGGTGCCGATATCCTTTCTGACGTCTACAATGCCAATCCAACAGCCATGAAGCTCATTTTGGAGACCTTCTCAGCTATTCCTAAGAATGAAGGAGGCAAGAAGATCGCTGTCCTAGCTGATATGAAAGAACTCGGTGAACAGTCTGTGCAACTTCATACACAGATGATTCTAAGCCTGACACCAGATGCTATTGATACGGTGATTTTCTACGGTGAAGACATTGCAGAATTGTCACAACTTGCCAGTCAAATGTTCCCGCTTGGTCATGTTTATTATTTTAAGAAAACAGCTGATGAAGACCAATTTGACGCTATGGTTAAGCACATCAAAGAAAGCCTAGGCGAGCACGATCAAATCTTGCTCAAGGGCTCTAACTCTATGAACCTAGCCAAGGTCGTGGAAGAACTCCAAGCTAAGAATTAAGTTATCCAACCTGCTCTCTGAAGCAGGTTTTTGATTTACCCTGAAATTTGATATAATAGCAGGCATAGTAGTTTCATCAGGAGAAGAGAATGAAGGATTTTTTGACAACGACCCAAACTCATCCACCCCATGTACCTTTGCCCTATTATTTACTTATTCTCTTGGCAATGGTGTTTTTGAGTTACTTGAGTTGGCTTTGGCATAACAATAATATATGGCGTTGGACCTTTATCATTATCCAAGCCATTCAACTCTTTGCCCTCTACACCTGGTACCTCTGGCAGGGCTTTCCTCTTAATATTAGTCTGCCCCTTTACCATTGCCGTATAGCCATGTTTGCTGTTATTCTCTTAAAAAATAGTAGGACAAAGACCTACTTCGCTATTATGGGAGTTGTCGGAACCTACTGTGCATTGATTTATCCAGTATTTGATCCCTATGAGTTTCCTCATATCACAGGATTTTCTTTCCTAATTGGTCACTATGCCCTACTGGTCAATAGCCTGAATGTCATTTTTAACAGTTATAAAACCCAGCCCATCAGCAAACAACTGATTGTGGTGGCTACCTTGATACTGAATCTAGGTCTTGTAATAGTTAATCAGACCATCGGTGGAAACTATGGCATGCTTAAACACACGCCATTTATTATGGGAACTCCCTTATTTGTCAAATACCTCACCGTTTCAGGGGCTCTGATTATTCTCATGATAATCATGAAAAAAGGTCTGGAGCATTTTGAAGACAAATATTAAATAAATGAAGAAACACGCTATCAACTTTCTGATAGCGTGTTTTTTCATTTTATTTGTTTTATTCTAACACAAAACGCTTTCAGAATTGCTTTCACACTGTAATTTGGATATAATAAAGGAGCTGTGCCTGCGAGATTATCGCAAGCCTCGACAACAAATGTGGCTTTTAAAAGCCAGAGATTTTCTGAAAGAAGTGCTACAACTATCTTCCTTTTCGATCTGGTAAAAACCGATGACTGTCAGTTCCTATTGAGCATGGAAGTTTTACAATTCCTAAGGAAGCTACTGACGTCCGATACTGCTAAGGAAAAGTATCAAAAAGATTATTTTTAAAGAAGAAAGAAAACTATGAGTATCCAAGACGAAATCAAAAAACGCCGTACTTTTGCCATCATCTCTCACCCCGATGCTGGTAAAACAACAATCACTGAACAATTGCTTTACTTTGGGGGTGAAATCCGTGAAGCTGGTACCGTAAAAGGTAAGAAAACCGGAAACTTCGCTAAGTCAGACTGGATGGATATCGAGAAACAACGTGGTATCTCAGTAACCTCATCTGTGATGCAGTTTGACTACGCCGGCAAACGTGTCAATATCCTTGATACCCCAGGGCACGAGGACTTCTCAGAAGATACCTACCGTACTCTTATGGCGGTTGACGCTGCCGTCATGGTTGTTGACTCAGCCAAAGGTATCGAGGCCCAAACCAAAAAACTTTTCGAAGTTGTCAAACACCGTGGTATTCCTGTCTTCACCTTCATGAACAAATTGGACCGTGATGGACGTGAGCCACTAGACCTCTTGGAAGAGTTGGAAGAAGTGCTTGGTATTGCCAGCTACCCAATGAATTGGCCTATCGGTATGGGTAAAGCCTTCGAAGGGCTTTATGACCTCTATAACGAACGCTTGGAGCTTTACAAGGGTGACGAGCGCTTTGCCAAGATTGAAGATGGTGATACCCTTTTTGCCAACAACCCATTCTATGAGCAAGCTAAAGAAGATATCGAACTCTTGACAGAAGCGGGTAATGAATTCTCTGAAGAAGCTATTTTAGCTGGTGAATTGACGCCGGTCTTCTTCGGTTCTGCCCTCACTAACTTTGGGGTTCAAACCTTCCTCGATACCTTCCTCAAATTTGCGCCAGAACCACATGGCCACAAGACAGTTGATGGTGACGAGATTGATCCTCTTAACAAGGACTTCTCTGGTTTTGTTTTCAAAATCCAAGCTAACATGGACCCACGTCACCGTGACCGTATTGCCTTTGTTCGTATCGTGTCTGGTGAATTCGAGCGTGGTATGAGTGTAAACCTAACCCGTACAGGTAAAGGAGCTAAGCTCTCCAACGTCACTCGGTTCATGGCCGAATCCCGTGAAAATGTCGAAAATGCCGTGGCTGGAGATATTATCGGGGTTTACGATACAGGAACTTACCAGGTTGGTGATACTCTTACCGTAGGTAAAAACAAATTTGAATTTGAGCCACTACCAACCTTTACGCCAGAGTTGTTCATGAAAGTTTCTGCTAAAAACGTCATGAAGCAGAAGTCCTTCCACAAGGGAATTGAACAATTGGTGCAAGAAGGAGCCATCCAGCTCTACACCAATTACCAAACAGGTGAATACATGCTTGGTGCTGTTGGTCAACTTCAGTTTGAAGTCTTCAAACACCGTATGGAAAATGAATACAATGCTGAAGTCGTTATGACACCAATGGGTAAAAAGACCGTGCGTTGGATTCAACCTGAGGACCTTGATGAACGCATGTCATCAAGCCGAAACATCTTGGCCAAAGACCGCTTTGACCAACCAGTCTTCCTATTTGAAAATGACTTTGCCCTTCGTTGGTTTGCGGACAAATACCCAGATGTGATATTGGAAGAGAAGATGTAATACGGCACAAAAGATGACGATTTTAAATCGTTCATCTTTTGACGCTAGCCACTATCTTGTGGCTAGCTAGCCGTCTGACTTTATGTCGTAATATCTTATTAAAACAAGAAAAACCATAGGACTGCCAATTAAGACTGTCCTATGGTTTCTTTTATTTTTCCGTATTGAGTAATCTGCCTAGGAATCGTTGCAGGGCGAAGAAAACAATAAGGCTTGCCAATGTTTCTCCTAGGAAAGATGAGCTATTGACAATGAATGAATAGAGATAAGGGCTTTGTCCTTTAGGAGCATAGCTCCCCCAAAAGATGACACCAGCTATAAAGTGAATGAAGTAACGAGCAAAGCTACCAAGCAGAATCCCCTCAGTAATCACCGTCAGAGACTTGAGCTTTTTCCCTTGTATAATGGCTTTATCAAGGGCTGGTTTGACAATACCACTGATACCAATAAGACTAAAGGCGACAAAATACTCCAGAAAACCTTGTGTTAAGGTTAGCCAACCACCGGCTGCCTGTCCTGTCACCACTTGAAGTAGCCCCCAGATAAGACCGCCCATAGCACCAGCTTTTGAGCCCCAGCGAAAACTGAGGAGAAAGATAGGTACCATCTTAAAGGAAAGGGAAATCCAAGGGCCTAGTGACATAGGCTGGGTAACTAGGTCCAGGATATAAGCAATAGTTGCAAAGAGTGCAACCTCAATCATTGGTCGAATACTTGTTTTCGACATAAAAAAACCTCCTATACCAATCGTCTTGATTGGCTATTTTTTGCCACATCAAAACGACGTCATAGAAGTTCTCCTATTTCAATCTATTTTGAGACACATCCCTACGCAGGTTCTAACCTGATCAGGTGGTAAGAGTTTAGGCAAGTCTTGAAGAAAAGATTCAAGCTAGCCATTCTCAGCAATTGCTCCTCTTGTGACCCTTTTATTGTACTACCAGAAACCCATTTCTGCAAGTGTCTGAAATCTTAAAATTGTGGTATAGTTAAAGCAAGAACTATCTTTAAGTAAAAAAAGGAGAAAAACTATGGGAATTTTTTCAGGATTGCTTGGCAATGCGTCTAAGAAAGATAATGGCAAGGTTGAACGTCAATTGGAGAACATCTTGATTCCAGGTGAACAGGTGGAGTTAGCCTATGTCCTTGTTCGTGACTTGATTGTCTTTACAGAGAAGCGCTTGATTTTAGTCGATAAGCAAGGTGTTACAGGGAAGAAGACTTCCTACAAATCTATCCCTTATCACTCAATCTCTCGTTTTACTGTAGAAAGTTCTGGGCACTTTGACCTAGATGCTGAACTTAAGATTTGGATTTCATCAGCACTGGAGCCCGCAGAGGTACTTCAATTTAAGAGTGATAATAATGTCTTTGAAATTCAACAAGCTTTGGCAGCAGCAGTGCTAGAGTAATGAGGAAGAAAAATGTTTATTGAAAAAGAACTGAGTTATAAGCGTCACTGGATTAATATTGACTCAGACATTATTTCTGAGCAATCCTACCTTTATACCAAGTATGATATTGACCAAGAAACCATAGAGTATGCCTTGGATAAAAATGAACGAGCTCACATGGACTACAACCGTGAGACTGGGACAATCACCTTTATCTATAATGTTCTGGCGCTTGAAAAGGACAAGGAATACTATGAAACTATCCCTCTGACCTTTATTGTCCAAGATACGCGTTTGGTGACCATTAGTAACGAGGATAACGCTTATGTGATAAGCAAGATGCAAGACTATGTGGATAACCATGAGGATTTGTCCATCTACAAGTTGCTCTTTGCAGGACTTGAGATGATTTCAAATGCCTATTATCCCGTCATTGAACGTTTGGATCAGCAAAAAGATGAGGTTAGTCGACGCCTAAGGCAGACCACGACAAGTAAGAATCTGTACGATCTTTCAGATTTGGAAACAGGCATGGTCTATTTGGTGGCTGCAGCTACACAAAACCGTCTCCTTTTGGAACATATTAAGGGGCATGCCATTTATCGTCGTCTCAATGAGGTCGAAAAAGAGCAGTTTGATGATGCCATGATTGAAGCTAGGCAGTTGGTTGCCATGACGGATCTTATTTCTAAGGTCTTACAACAACTATCAGGTTCTTATAATAATATCCTAAACAACAATCTGAATAACAACTTGAGTAATTTGACTATTATTGAGGTACTATTGGGAGTTCTTGCCGTCATTACCGGTTTCTTTGGGATGAATGTTCCTCTACCTTTTATGACTGTCAGTCCAGCTTGGATTTTCATCATTTTGGGTAGTGTGATTCTTTGTTTGGTCTTGGCCCGCTACTTGCGTTGGTTGGTCCATAAATAATAATTAGTGAGTGAAACCGTCTTCTCAAATTGGAGGCGGTTTTAAAACGTTATTTTCTGTCTTTTTATTTCTAAATATGATAGACTAGATGAGTTGTTAAATTAACGACTATAAAATACAAGCAGATGCTTTATCTGCTCACCCAAGTTTCATAAGGTGGCTTCGCACCGCCTTCAAATAGAAAGAAGAATACTTTGAAATTTACAGATTTAAACCTATCAGAAGACATCCAATCAGCTGTTGTAGCTGCCGGTTTTGAAAAGCCATCACCTATCCAAGAGTTGACAATTCCACTCGCTCTTGAAGGTAAGGATGTTATCGGTCAGGCCCAAACTGGTACTGGTAAAACAGCTGCCTTTGGTCTGCCTACCCTAAATAAAATTCGTACAGAAGAAAATACAATCCAAGCTCTTGTTATTGCCCCAACACGTGAGTTGGCAGTGCAATCTCAAGAAGAGCTTTTCCGTTTTGGTCGTGACAAAGGTGTTAAGGTTCGCTCAGTCTACGGTGGTTCTAGCATTGAAAAACAAATCAAGGCCCTCCGTTCAGGTGCCCACATCGTTGTAGGGACACCAGGTCGTCTTCTTGACCTTATCAAACGTAAGGCTCTTAAACTCAATAATATCGAGACTTTGATTTTGGATGAAGCTGATGAAATGCTTAACATGGGCTTCCTTGAAGACATTGAAGCTATCATTAGCCGAGTACCAGAAGAACGTCAAACCCTTCTCTTCTCAGCAACTATGCCTGATGCTATCAAACGTATTGGCGTTCAGTTCATGAAAGATCCTGAGCATGTGAAAATCAAGGCTAAAGAATTGACCAATGTTAACGTTGACCAATACTTTATCCGAGTGAAGGAACAAGAGAAGTTCGATACCATGACTCGTCTTATGGATGTTGACCAACCTGAATTGTCAATCGTCTTTGGACGTACCAAACGTCGTGTGGACGAGTTGACACGTGGTTTGAAACTTCGTGGTTTCCGTGCAGAAGGTATCCACGGTGACCTTGACCAAAACAAACGTCTTCGTGTTATCCGTGACTTCAAGAACGACCAAATCGATATCTTGGTTGCCACAGACGTTGCGGCGCGTGGTCTTGACATTTCAGGTGTCACTCACGTCTACAACTACGATATCCCACAAGACCCAGAAAGCTACGTTCACCGTATTGGCCGTACAGGCCGTGCAGGCCAATCAGGTCAATCGATTACTTTCGTTGCTCCAAACGAAATGGGTTACTTGGGGATCATCGAAAACTTGACTAAGAAACGCATGAAAGGCCTTAAGCCACCAACAGCTCAAGAAGCCTTCCAAGCTAAGAAGAAAGTTGCCCTTAAGAAAATCGAACGTGACTTTGCGGATGAAGCTATCCGTGCTAACTTTGACAAGTTCAAGGGTGATGCGGTTAAATTGGCTCAAGAATTCACTCCTGAAGAATTGGCACTTTACATCTTGAGCTTGACCGTTCAAGACCCAGAGATGATGCCAGAAGTGGAAATTGCCCGTGAAAAACCATTGCCATTCAAACCATCAGGTGGTGGCTTTGGTGGTAAAGGGGGCAAAGGTGGCCGTGGCAATCGTGGTCGTGATAACAGCCGTCGTGGTGGTGGATACCGTGGCGACCGTAACCGCGATGACCGAGACGGTGGCCGTCGTGACTTTAAACGCAAGTCTAAGAAGAATAGCCGTGACTTCGAAAATCATGGCAACAAACGCCCACACCGTACCTCAAGCGAAAAGAAAAACGGCTTTGTTATCCGGAATAAGGGTGATAAATAAACAATGAAAACGCCCTATTTCTTAGAGCGTTTCAGAATGAAGACAAAGTCCTCAGAAGTTATACTTCTGGGGATTTTTCTTGCTTTGAAGGAGTATAATAAAAGAAAAAGGTATTTGGTGAGATGCTCCTACGTTTCACACCCCCCTGAATACAATCGACGTCAAGTAGGATTCTATACGCTTGATGAACTTGTGCCTAAAGACCATTTTCTAAGAAAAGTAGAGGAAACGATTGATTTTTCTTTTATTTATGATCTTGTCGAAGATAGTTATTCCTCGGATAATGGTCGCCCTAGTCTAGACCCTGTTTTATTAGTTAAAATTCCGTTGATTCAATGTTTTTATGGCATTCGTTCTATGCGCCAAACCATCAAAAATATTGAGGTGAATACGGCTTACCGATGATTTCTTGGCTTATCTCTGGACGATAAGGTACCACATTTTACAACTTACGGTAAGAACTATAGCCGACGCTTTCAAAACAAAGAAGTTTTAGCACACATTTTTAGTCATGTGCTTCATCATGTTTTGGAAGCAGGGCTCATTGATCCCTCAGAAATCTTCATTGATGGGACTCATATCAAGGCAACTGCTAATAATCATAACTACAAAACTGTTGTTGATCAAAAAGCTAAATTCATGAGTGAACAACTGGAGACTGAAATTAATTTAGATAGGAGAAAACACGCAAAAAAGTTCTTAAAGCCCGCCAAAAAAGGCGACGCTAAACCTAAGAAACAATCAACGACGAACCCAGACAGTGGTTTGTTTCATAAGGAGGGAACATAAGGAAGTCTTCGCTTATAATACTCAGGTAGCTTGTGATAAACATGGTTGGGTCTTGGCTTATACAGTTGAATCAGGAAATATCCATGATAGTCAGGGCTTCCCTGGCCTTTTTGCCAAACTAGAAGCCTTCTCACCTGAATTCATTATTGCGGATTCAAGCTATAAAACACCTAGTATTGCCAAGTTTCTTCTAGAAAAAGGAATTACACCAGTTTTCCCTTACACTAGACCAAGAGGTAAGAAAAATTTTTTACGTCCAAAAGACTTTGTCTATGACGAGCATTTTGATTGTTATCTTTGTCCAGAGAACCAAGTGTTAACTTATCGTACAACCACACGTGAAGGATATAGAGAATATAAAAGCAATCCTAAAATTTGTAAGACCTGTCCCTTGTTAGTGATTTGTACTGAAAGTCGCCAGCACCAAAAAGTTGTTGTGCGTCATATTTGGAAAGATGCCCTAGAAGTCTGTGAAGATATTCGCCATCAAAGTGGTATGAAAGAACGGTATCAACACCGGAAAGAAACGATAGAACGGTTATTCGGAACAGCTAAAGAATATCATAACTTACGATATACCAGAGAAAAAGGAAAGTCCAAAATGGAAGCTAAGGTTGGGCTTACTTTAGCGTGTCTAAATCTCAAAAAATTGGTAAAAATGATGACAGGAAAGACCTATAATTTTACCCAAATATCTCAATATTATTGGTTTATGGGAGAATTCGGTAAGAATATAAAAAAGACAAACATCAAAAACGATGTTTGTCTTCATTCTGAGTGCTTCTCGAACGAGAGGCACTTTTAGTAATATCAAAAAGGCGATACCATAAGTAGCATCACCTGTCTGGTTCACACGCAAATAACAAATTCGCTATAGTTATTATAGCATGGCTTTAGCTAGGTAGAGTTGAAAAACAAAAATACCCTATGATTCATAGATATATGTGCCCTGATTGAATAGAACACAATAAAACAACTATAAGTAAATGAAGAAGGTGCTAAAAAGGCTGTAGAGTGCAAACAGCTGTGGAAGTGGCTCAAGCTAACCTTGATGGAACAGGAGCAAAAGCTATTTTAGATAATCAAGCAAAAGCTCAGGGAACGTATGATAAAGCAAGTATTGATGTTTCAAATGCTCAGACACAGTTGAACTCAGCTATTGCTTTTGATGCTCAGTTAGACAAGGATATTGCTACCAAAAAAATGAAGTAGCGACTAACCAACCAGCAGTAAATGCATCACAATCTGTTTTAGATAACGCTCAAACAATTGCAGACAACGGTTCGAAAGCGTTGTCAGTGGCAACAAAAGCTGAAGAAGAGAGACTTGCAAAAATTGCTACCGACCTGGAAAAACTGCAAAGTCAAGGGTTTATTCCAGTGCCTATCTATGACGAGAATGGAGTATTAGTCGGTTAC
>OHHE01000393.1_pt1 | contig 10749 bp, 4 predicted proteins | sample 1567971 | NCBI WGS metagenome assembly OHHE01 (sample SAMEA3879508, study PRJEB24766) | human gut metagenome | biome: human-associated habitat; feature: feces | place: USA | collected 1985/1987 | reverse complement strand
TCGAGGTCAAGAAAGATTACCGCGCGCTGGCTGCCAAGGTTCATGAGGCAGGAGGGCTTTTCGGCCTTGCGGTCAACCCGGAGACCGATGTGGAAGCCATCAAGGAGTATCTTGACGTGCTTGACACGGTCACCCTGATGCTTGTGCACCCAGGAGCCGCAGGTGCTAAGATGGTGGACGGGATCATGGACAAAGTCGCCGGAATGCGCAGATTCCTCGACACCAACGGCCGCGAGGACATCCTCATCAGCGTTGACGGAAGCGTCAGCAATGAAAGGGCCAATCTCATGGCCGGAATGGGAGCCGACATATTCGTAGGCGGCACCGCGGGAATCTATAGAAAAGGGATGGCTCTTTCCGAGACCATCCCTGAAATGCGGGCCGCCATAGATTTCTAGAAGTGGGATATTCGCTGACCTTACTCCACGTTTCGGAATCCGGAATAGTCCGTCTGAAGCGTGGAGCATTTATATTCATTGACCACTCCGCCGCCCGGGATGGTCTGCGTGGCGCGCACCTCCCAGTTCTGAACCTTGGTCGGATCGCCACCCGGAGCCTCTATGTACCAATAGTACTGCGGCGTGCTGCGTGACCATGTCGCCGTCTTGCGTCCCAAGTCATTGTAGAAGAACGAGATGGCGCAGACATCCCCGATTTCGGAAGGAACCTGTTTGAAGTCTCCGACCTTTTTCCCGTCCTGGAAGAGTTCGACTTTCCAGTTGTCCTCGTCGCTGTTCCAGATGGATGCCACGAAGCAGCCCTTGAGTCCGGAGAAACCCGGCGCCTGGGCGCCTTTCGGGCCGATGCCGCCTTCCGTCCATGAATATTCATACTCACCGGAAGGATGACCTTCCGCTCCGCCGTAGATCTGGTTGCCGTCATAGACACGCATCTGGAGATCAGGCGACTCGCCTGTACCTTTCGCCAGCCAGTTTTTCATCGTCTTCCCGGAGACTTCGTAAACGCTGTAGCCGTTCGGAGAGCCGGCAAGGTTGAGGTTGCAGCTCCACCAAGCGCCGCAGGCCGCTCCATGAATATGCTCGTAAACGGGAGTGCCTCCCTTCGTGACATAGTCATGATGGATGAAATTCTGCGCGTAATGCGTGTGACCGATCATCACGTGCGCCTCGTGGAAGTCCGTAAGGCAGTCCATTGCTGCGGCCATGTTCTTGATCTTGTCCGGGTTGTCCTTGTCGGCGTTGTGACGGAACTGGATGTGGGCGCAGAAGACAATCATCTTTTCATCCTTGTCCTTCACAAGGGCAAGGTCTGACTTGAGCCATTCCAGCTGCCGGTCGGAAATGTTGTCGGCATATTTCCAAGTCTTGCCGTTGGTCGTCGTAACAGCCACGTCGTCCATAACCACAAAGTGAACGTCTCCTCTGTTGAACGAGTAGTCCGTGGGGCCGAAGAGGTCGACGTAGGTCTGTGTGGCCGTGTAGTCATCAACGCAGGCCGCGTCATGGTCGTGGTTGCCGACACAGTTGTAGATCGGGAGATAATCCCCAGACTCCAGCGCGAACCCCGAGAGGGCCTTGTGCATCGGCCCCCACTGCACCGTGTTGTCAAACGTCAGGTCGCCGAGGGTGACAGCGTAGGCATTCAAGTACTTTCCCTTGGCCTGTGACTCGGACATGAATCTATTGAGATCCGGAAGCGTCTCAGTCTCGAACCTGTGGACATCAGAGTCCGTCTTGCACTGAGGATCCCCGATCATCACCAGAGTGAAATCCTTCTCGGGAGCGTCAAGCGGCTCCAGCACGAAATCGTTCCTGTTCTGCCGGCTCCTGTCAATCGGGGTCGTGGAATAGAACAGAGGAAGTTTCGTGACTGGATCCAGCGCCGTCTTGAACTCCGCCGGAAGCGTGTAGTACACATTCCTGCACTTCTCGTCCGCCACAAACTGGTAAACCCCGTTCCTGTCCGTCACCGTGAAAGTGTACCCGTCCGTCACCGGCACCCCCGCGATGCCCTTCCCTGTCCGGGAGTCCTTGACCAAACCAAAGAGATTGTTTTTCTTGTCTATGCGAGTGCCGTTCAGTTTCATAGCATCGGCCACATACGCAGACATGAACGTCATCGCCACAATCAAGAATGCAATATTTCTGTATATTCTCATCATCAGTATTCTCGAAGCAAATAGTACTCAAAAAAGAACGGGGAAATCTCCCCGTTCCAAAACACCTATGTATGGATTCTAAAATCCGCTATAGTCCGTCTGCAAATCCGTGCAGGAATAGACATTGACTTCTCCGCTGGTCGGGATTGTCTGCGTGGCGCGCACTTCCCAATTCTTCACCTTGGTCGGATCACCGCCAGGAGCCTCAATGTACCAATAATGCTGAGCAGTCGTTGTGGTCCATGTCGTCGTGTTCTTACCCAAATTGTTGAAATAATATGAGACAACACATATATCAGGAACCTTGGACGGAACTCTCTTCATGTCACCGACTTTCTGACCGTTCTGGAAAAATTCCACTTTCCAGTTCCTGTCATCGTCATTCCATATAGCGGCGACAAAAGATCCTTTCAGATTTGAATTACCCTTGGCGGTAATATTGGCAGTTCCTCCTTTACCACCATCGTACCATGTGTACCGATATTTTCCTGAAGGTGTGCCATCCGTACCACCATAAATCTGGCTGCCGTTATAAACCCGCATTTGATACCCGACTTCATTCTTCGTGCCTTTGGTAACCCAGTTCTTGATGCTGTTCCCTTCGATCTCATAAAGGCTATAGCAATTAGGCGCGCCATTCACATTCATATTGCATGACCACCATGCACCGCAAGCGGCACCATGGACATGCTCGTAAACGGGTGTGCCACCCTTGGTTACATAAGAGGAGTGAATCCAGTTCTGAGGATAATGGGTGTGACCGACCATGATATGAGCCTCGTGGAATTCCGTAAGAAGTTTAAGGATCTCTGCATAATTCTTATCCTTGTTCACAGAGGCACCGCCACTGTTTGCGCCTCCTCTGAAAGGAATATGGGCGCAGAACAGGATCATCTTGTTCTGTTTGTCTTTCACCAGATCCAAATCCGCCTTCAGCCATTTCAGCTGAGAACTCGTGACTCCAGCATCATAATCCCAAGTCTTGCCGCTTGTAGTAGTGACAAGGACATTGTCCATCACAACAATATGAACATCGCCTCTGTTAAAAGAATAATCCACCGGGCCGAAAAGATCGACATAGTTTTGCGTTGACTCATACCGCGTGTTTGCCGATGCGTCATGGTCATGATTGCCGACCATATTATAGAACGGAATGTAATCAGTGCCGTTGGCCGAGAACTTTGACATGACATTACGCATTGGCTTCCACTGAACGGTGTTGTCAAATGTGATGTCACCCATTGACATGATGTACACATTCTTATACTTACCATTCGCCTGTGAGGTCGAAATGAAATTCCTCATGTCCGGCAATGTCTCCGTACGGAATCTCTCTCTGTCGGAATCAGTTTTACACTGTGGATCCCCAATGGCCAGATAAGTGAAATTCTTCTCAGGAGAATCAAGCGGTTCCAAAACAAAGTCGTTCCGGTTCTGACGGTTGTAGGAAATAGTCGATGTGGAGTAAAACAAAGGCAGTTTGGTCTCTTTGTCCAACGCCACCTTATACTCTGACGGCAATGTATAGTACACATTGCGGCAATACCGGTTCGCCTTGAATTGGTAAACGCCATTGGCATCTGTCGTGGTAAAGGAATACCCGTCTGTGACTGGTACACCAGCGATGCCCTTTCCGGTCTTGGAATCTGTGATCAGTCCGACAAGAGTGTTTGTGGACTCAATCGAGGTGCCATTGATCACCGTCTCCGTTCCGGGAGTCGGCTTCGGATCCGGTTTGTCCGGAGTCGGATCATCGGCCCCATTCTTACCGCAAGCAACAACCCCCAGCATGAGGGTTGTTGCAGACATTAGACCGAATAAACTCTTTTTAAATCGTAATTTATTCATGTATAATAGTTTAAGATTTTAATCCTCCCAACCATAATTCTGGCCAAGATTAGGATTCTTTGTCAAGGCTGTCGATGGAATAGGACGGACATAATCCCTGTCATTCCACTCAAGCCTGTAATTGTAAATAAGATATCCATGATCGCCCTCAGAGAGAGTCAAGTTCTGGTCTGCGGTTGAGGTACCTGTTTTATAAGCAAACTGAGAAACTTTAGATGCATTGAACTTATACGTTTCACCATTGAACTGGATGCCGTTCTTATACTCATCGGCGGTCACGTAGATACCCATCCAACCACTATTGTCTGTACCACGATCCACAATCAGATTCTGGCAAGCCCAACGGCTGAGATCCGAAGCGCGGAGGTTCTCACAGATCAACTCTGTAACCCTCTCTCTTCTTATCTCCAGCATGGTGTTTGAGAGAGCTGGATCACCATAGTATGACTTCAGCCAGGCATCCTCGACATAACCGGCGGATGCAGGATAAATATTCTTGACACCTGCGCGCTTGCGAAGCTCTCCGACGGTCTCATTCCAGATGGTCTCATCAATCTGACCGAGCTCAGCCTTGGCCTCGGCGTAGTTCAAAAGAACCTCCGCGTAACGCAGGATAGGAATATCATTATCATTCCTTCCTTTAGAATAATTCTCCTCCTTTTCCTGACTCCATTTCCTGAACTGATACCCGCTGAATGTATATGTAAAGTTCAGTTTCTTTGGGACGGATTCCCCTGCTAACGTCGTGTACAAGTGTCCCGGGCCGTGAACAGTGTTGAAAAGACGCCAATCCTTATTGTCAAACTCCTTCGTCACAGACACATCCGGCTTTGCCGGTGTTCCGTCAAGGTTAAGGAACATACGCACAAGGTTCTTGGTAGGGGCGGCCTTCTGATCGTACGTACTTGAGTTCACAACCCAAGTAAGCTCGTTATACACGTTAAGGTCACCACCTTCATATTCCACGGTCCAGATGGCCTCTTTGGACTTGCCGAAATCAGTGCTCCTCCAAATGTTGTCATACAAGGAAGCGACCTCCTTACCATCGGCAACCGAGACAGGTGATCCGGTAACAAGAGAGAACTCCTTGGAATCAATCACAGACTTGGCGGCTGTGGCGGCGGCGTTGAAGAAATCATCAGAAGACTCATACTGTCCTGACCATGCGTTGTTTGTAGCCGGGTTCACCGTATGGTACTTACGGAAAGAGCCCTCATACAGGCAGACTCTTGACATGAATGCCAATGCGACATATTTGTTGATGTGGGACTTGTTTCCCTTGTTCATGGCGGCTGCGGCACCCTTTGTCAGACGTACGATGGCGGAATCAATGTCCGAGTCGATCTGTTTGTAGACGACTTCAAGATTTTCCCTGGGCTTTCCTGTGGTACCTATGTTTGTAGGTTCCGTATAGACAGGAACTCCGGGATCGCTCCACCTGTATTTGTCCGTCATAGGGTTGTAAGGTGCCCTGGCGAACCAGGTGGCGAGGTTGAGGTAGGAGAGTGCCCTGATGGCATAGGCCTGTCCCACTACGTATGACACGTCAGCTGAACTGCCTCCCATCGTCTCCTTGGCCGCTATGACGCTGTTGGCGTTGGCGATCCACTTGTAGTTGGCGTACCAGACATCGTAGGACCTGAACGCCGAGGATGTGTACTGGTTCTTGACATTGTAAACATGGTCGTACCAGAACCATCCGTTGCCTTGGGACTGCATGATGAGGTCGTCTCCCATTGTCTCCTGGGCGAGGTTGTAGGCGGCGATACCGAAACTCTGATGGGTGTTGCCGGTGGTTGACCATCCGGCGGTCCACATCGAACGGTAGATTCCGTTGATGGAGGTGATGGCCGTGGAAGCCTCTTTCATCAGCTCCTCTCCGGAGCCGGAATCCGTAGGGCTGAACTCAAGCATGTCGCTGTCGCAGGAAACGGACGCGATGGCGAGAGCCGCAAGAATATATAGTTTCTTTCTCATTGAATATCCTCCTAGAATTGAATGTCAATGCCTGCCACAATGGCTCTCGACGGGGTGTAGGAATATGACACACTACCTGTGAAGTTGTACTGTGGATCCATGCCGTCGAGGTGGTTGAACATGGCGATGTTGTCGGCGGTGAGGAAGAGCCTCAGGGCGCTGATCTCCATCTTTGAGAGCCAGTTCTTAGGGAACGTGTAACCAAGCGTGATGTTCTTGATCGCGAAATATGAAGCGTTGATGAGGGCGGAGTTATTCGCCGGGGCGGATCCACCGATCTCAACCATAGGGACATCCGTCACGTCACCCAGCTTCTGCCATCTGCGCAGGACGTTCTTGTGCCAGTTGTTGCCGGCGTACTGAACGTTCATTGTGCCTGAATACAGTCCGTCATAGACCTTGCCTCCGATCGACCATGTGGTCAGGAAGGATAGGTCGATGTTCTTGAATATCACGAAGCTCGATCCGAGGCTTCCGGACACGGCCGGCTCGCGGCTTCCCATGTAGTACTTGCTTAGGGACGCGAGTGAGACGTTGTCGGTCACATATTCATCACACCTGACATTGCTGACGGCCCCGGTCTCGTCCACGCCTCTCTTCCAGTAGGCGTAGTAGAGGCGCTTTCCGGTCGCCGGATCGACTCCCGCCGTCTTGGAGAGGTAGAAGGTGTAGATCGGTCTGCCGACCTCGATGACCGAGGCTCCGGCGCTGATGAAGTCCTGAGAGGAGGTGAGGCTTGTGACCTTGTTGCGGTTCAGAGAGGCCATCGCGTTGGCGTCCCACCTGAAGTTCGGCATGTCGATGATGTTGACCCTTCCGGAGAACTCGAATCCCTGGTTTCTCATCGAGCCTACGTTTGCGTCGTAGCCGGTGAATCCGGTCGAGATCGCCAGCGGGTTCTCAAGAAGCATGTCACGGGTGTGGCGGTTGTAATATTCAGCGGTGAAAGTAACCTTCCCGCGGAAGAGGGAGGCTTCGATTCCGGCGTTGAGGTTGCCGTTCTTCTCCCATGTTATCGCCTTGTTCTCAAGTTTGGAGGCGAAGGCTCCGGCCTCGCTTCCGTTGGCCCATGTGTAGTCGTACAGACCCTGCCATGCGTAGTAGGTTCCGAGGTTGTCGTTGCCCTGCACTCCGTAGGAGGCCTTGACGGTCAGGTTGCTGAGCCATGAGGAGAACTGTTCCATGAACTTTTCCTGTGACAGTCTCCAGGACGCTCCGACCGACCAGAAGTTACCCCAACGGTCAGTTCTGTAGAACCTTGAGGAACCATCGGTACGCCAGCTTGCGTCGAAATAGTAGCGGTTCTTGAATCCGTAGTTCAGCCTTGTGAACCAGGATTCGATGGCGTAGTTGTTCGAGTAGCTGGAGTTGCCGGAAGTCGTGACCGCAGGATCAAGCTCGTCGATCCCGTCCATGATTCCGGTCTTCTCTCCCATCGCGTAGTTGAACCTGTAGCGATAATATTCATGACCGAGGAGGACCTTGACGTCGTGGTCGGAGAACGTGCGGTCGTAGTTCAGGATCTGGTTGAAGGTGTAGCTGAGCGTGCGGGTGTTGGTCTTGCTCAGACGGCCACCCTGGTCGGCCGCGTTGCCGTGGTACTTGTCGTTGGTGATCGTGCGCTGGTAGTCGTTGAAGTCGGTTCCCAGATTGGCTGTCAGCCTCAGACCGTATAGAAGGGCGTCCTTTTTTGTCGTGCCAAAAGTGATGTACGACCTGGCCGACAAAGTGTTGCGGTAGTAGTACGCCTTGTTGTTGTAGAGTTCGGCCCTTGAGTTGAATCCTTGGGCGGTAGGACGGTTCGCGTAGCCGTTGTCGTCCTCGTCACCATATTCATACTGAAGGTTCCCGGCCTCGTCAAGGACGTTGTTTCCCTCCATGTCCTTGAGATAGACAGGATAGACGGGAGCCATGAACTGTGCCGTGTACCAGACGTTGGAAGTGGACGAGCCGGAGAAGTTCTGGTAGTCGGCCTTTGTGTGCGAGTAGTTCGCGCTCATTCCGACCTTCATCCAGGAGTTGGCCTGGGAGTCAACGTTGACCCTGCCCGTGTAGCGGTTGAAGTCCGTGTTCTGGAGGATACCGTTCTCCTTGTAGTAGCCCATAGAGATGAGGTAGTTGATCTTCTCGGTCGCTCCGTTCACGGAGAAGATGTGCTCCGTGCGCAGTGCGGCGTTGTCGCTGATCTCGTCCATCCAGTTCTCGTTCCAAGCGGCCGCGGCGTCATCCTTGACCTTGCCGGTGGCCGGGTCGATGAGGGTTGACCAAGTGTAGTTCTTGTACGGGTTGTAATATTCAGGATTCTTGAGACCTCCGATGGTTTGGCCGAGGTTCGTCGCGGCGTATGCGCTCGCACCCTCGAAATCCATTCCCGTGCTGTACTGCGCGCTGTTCCTGAGGGACTCGTAGGTCAGTTCGATGAAATCGTCTATGCCGACGAGGTCGTACCGTTTGAGGGAACGAGAGGCTACTCCGGCGCTGCCCTTGTAGCTGATGACCGAACGCTCTCCGCTGCCTTTCTTGGTTGTGATGACAATGACGCCGTTGGCTCCTCTGGCTCCGTAGAGCGCGCCGGCCGATGCGTCCTTGAGCACGGTAAGTGACTCGATGTCAGCAGGGTTGATGGCACTGAGCGAGCCATCGTAAGGAATTCCGTCCACAACGTACAGAGGTGTTGAGACTGCGTTGATGGATCCGATTCCTCGGATCATGATCGAGGCTCCCTCGCCAGGCTGTCCGCCTCCGGAGGTGACCTGGAGTCCGGCCACTGTTCCTTCGATGGATTTGGTGATGTTGCCGGTTACCCTTTTCTGAAGCTCGTCTCCTTTCACGACTGAGGCCGAGCCGGTGAAACTGCTTTTCTTGGCCGTGCCGTAGGCGACAACCATGACTTCACCGATCTCGTCATCGATCGCGTCCTCCTGAAGGACCACGTTGATGACGGTTTTTCCCGCCACGCTTATCTTCTGGGTGACATAGCCGATGCTGGAGAATGTCAGGACAGCGTCGGACGGGATTCCGGACATGGACCATGTTCCGTCCTCCGCCGTGACCGTTCCTGTCGTGGTGCCTTCGATGAAGACCCCGACTCCGATCAGCGGGAGGTTGCCGCTGTCTGTGACCGTTCCTTTCACATTGATGTTCTGAGCCTTGGCGGCTAGGACGCAGAGAAAGGCCAGCAGAGTGGCGGTGATTGTTCTCTTTATGCTATTTTTCATAATTTGTTCCGAATATGTTCATGTTGTGGATGATGGTCCAAAGGTCATCTGCCGCGGCAGGAGCCTCAAGGACAGGAATGGCTTCCACTCCGTCAAGTCTCAGTCCTACTGGGGTGGCCTCGGCGTTCACGGCGAGGTTCTCGAGGTTGACGCTTGCCCTTGTCCTCGCCGAAGTGGCGCTCTCAGCGGCCGTGGTGGTCACGGATGCGTGTCTGGTCAGTTTGTCACCGGCCTTGTTCACCACTGTGGCCATAGCCGTGTAGGAGGTCTGAGGCTCGACGTTTACAAGAAGCGCAAGACCGTCCCCGTTGATGTACTCGATGTAGGTGGCGTTCAACTCATTGCCCTTGTCCTCGATGAGCGCCGGGTAGGATGATTCCGGTATTCCGGCCAATGCGGATGTCTTCACGACGACAAGTTTGGCGGATTCTATCCCGACACCTTTCAGCACGCATGCCATCTTGGTCGAGGTCGGGCCGTATCTTTCGTTGACCAGCGCCGCGAGCGAGAACCAAGTGTAGGCCTCGTTGGTTGTCTTGGTCGTGATGGAGTTGACGGTCAGTTCCTCTTCTCCGGACGCGGATGTAGCAAGCGCGGACATGGTGTAGGACACTCCCGGATTGCCAGGGGTCACGGAATTGTAGCCGTTGGAGGAGTTCACAAGTGCCAGATAGTCAGTCCTGACCGCATAGCTGTAGGACGTGTCCCTGAGGAAGATCTTGATGGCTTCCTTGTCGTAAGGGTCGCTGAACACCTTGTTGAAAGTGCTTGTCGGAAGAAGACGGTAGCGGATGCTCTGCACATCGGAACCCTTCCATGTCGTCCAGACTGAGTTTGTCCATCCATAACTGGTGAGTCCAAGGTATGAGTTCGTGATGAAAAAGTTCTGACTGAACCAATTGGCTCCGCCGTAGTTCGGGCCGGAGGACCAGCCGGTGGCTGTCGTGGTGATCCGTTTGGTGTAGAGACCTGTGGTGACGTTGCCATCGTAGTCCATCCCGAACGCGATGATGTCGTAGCTCATCTCCGAGGCGAGGCTGGACACTCCGATGGTGTTCGTGCCGACCTTGAGGACCGAGGCCATGGCGAGCCGGAGGCTGATGCCCTTGCTTTTAGCATATTCGATGATCGCTGTCCTGTACCTGGATATTATGGTCGCCTCGTCAAACTGCATAAGGGACGAGGACGAAACAACATCGTAGTAATATGTCGCGTCCGGGGTCGCATAGACATCGAACACAACAGCGTCCGCAAGGGTGTTTTCAGGCACGATCAGCAAGGCCGGCACGTCATCGGATGAGGTCGTGAAACTGGCCTGTGCTGTCTCGGAGGCTGTGCTGCCACTTTCAACAGGGATGGCTTTGACTGTGAATATGTAGTCGGTTCCCTTTGCCAGATTTGAAAGCGCGACGCGGTTCTCCGTTGTCGTCACGCTGATGTCGCCGATGGTATATTCATAACTTCCGGCGCCAGGGATGACGCTCCAGCTGATGATTGTCTTGGAGGCATAGGTGCTCCCTACAGTGATCTCAGGCTTCTCCAGCTGGCTCACGTCTGCGGTACGGACGTGGATATAGACAGGCTCGG
>OHHE01000391.1_pt1 | contig 10799 bp, 9 predicted proteins | sample 1567971 | NCBI WGS metagenome assembly OHHE01 (sample SAMEA3879508, study PRJEB24766) | human gut metagenome | biome: human-associated habitat; feature: feces | place: USA | collected 1985/1987 | reverse complement strand
TCGTAATAAAGCCCAGTTCTTTACCAATAACAATATTGGCCGCACCGTCATCTACAAATATTGTTTCAGCCGGATTCAGTTTACTATCTTTGATCATATAGTTAAAGATGCCAGGATCCGGCTTGGTGGAACCGGCTTCGTAGGAAGTATAAATCTTGTCAACATAAGCGTCCAATGGCTTTCCCGCAGAAGTAAATGCATTGCTCCTCGCCCATCCCATCACATAAGGATTGGTGTTGCTCAATATATATACCTTGTACTTCTTACGAAGCTCATTCAGGTAATCCAATTTATATTGCGGCACGTCCGTAACAAATCCTTTCCACCCATTTTCCACGTCTTGATAAGTCAATTCTTTCCCGCAGATTTTACTCAACTCACAGCGAAAAGTCTCAGCATCTATGTTTCCATTTTCTACTTCCTGAAAAATCCCCTGCTGGTGGTATTTCCCTAATAAACTGTCCGCTTCCCTCACTCCTATCCGCTCAAATGCCTTTACAGCCTGTTCACGATCAAGGCCAATGACAACCCCGCCGAAATCAAACACAATATTCTTAATCTGTTTCATAATCTTTTTATTTATCCGCTGTAAAGGTAGGCATTTGATTGTGAATGGTAAATGATGTAAGTCAATAAAATACCATATAGCAAAAAAAACCGCAGATTCCATTGAGAATCCACGGTAATTATTTTTGTTGTATTTTTCTTCCTTTCGGAAATGTTCTCTCAATTCAAATAAGAAGAGAGTTCGGATACGGTGACATCCTTGGCAACGATAACACCATTTTCATCTAACAAAAAGTTCTTAAAGCCTCTTTTCAAGCGATAAGTCTGATATAGATCCGATGAAACACCAGCCAATTCCACAAAACAATTAGAAGTTGAAATCTGGTCTTTTTTAATGGTCTCGTTAAATATCGACTTGTATTCATCAAATGAAACGGAAACCATTTCCACATCTTGAGAAGTTGATCGAAGCGCATTGCTCAAACTTGCGTCGGCCTGCGCGACGGCATGATTCAAAGTAGCATTCTGCATCCTTGACAAAGCATCATAGCTGGCCCAAAAACTTAGCAGTACATATTTACCTCTTAAATCCTTCAAGTCAATCAACTGCTTTTCGCCACAGATAGTAAATGTAGGAGCCTTGTCTCCTATGGTCAAGCCTTCTGTCGGCGTGTTTTTCCCTACAAAAGAGAATGAAATCAAGGAACTAATAATTAATACAACAAAAATCCACTTTACATTTTTAATCATGTAATTCGATCTTAGTTAATACTATCCGAGACTGCCCTTAAACAGTGATTTCCACCCGGAACATTATCTTTAGTACTGATAATCAATACCATTTAAATTGGAAATCTGCGGCAAAGGTAAGGAGTTTTGAAATTAACTCCAAGATTTTTTCTCAAAAAATATGTTATATAGCATAAAATCGTCCTTTTCATCGAGAAAAAAGAATGCAGAAAATATAGCTGATAAGGATTTATTTACGTACTTTTGCAATCTGTAAATAGCAACCACAAAGTATGAATAATAATACTGAACTTATTTTAATCAGAATTACCGGTCTTGACCGGCCGGGATTAACCGCTTCCATTACGGAAATTTTGTCAAAATATGATGTTACCATTTTGGATATTGGCCAGGCCGATATTCATAGCACCCTGTCATTAGGCATTTTATTCAAAAGCCAGGAAAAAGATTCAGGGAATATCATGAAAGAGTTGCTATTTAAAGCTTCCGCATTAGGCATCAATATCCGTTTCTATCCCGTTACTGTGGAAGAATATGAGGAATGGGTAAACATGCAAGGCAAGAACCGGTACATCCTGACTTTACTGGGACGCAAGCTGACAGCCAAACAAATCGCGGCAGTCACAGGAATATTGGCGGAACAAGGTTTGAATATTGATGCTATCAAACGTCTTACAGGGCGTATTCCATTGGATGAACGAAAAGCGAATGTACGGGCTTGTATCGAATTCTCCGTCCGTGGCACCCCCCGCCAAAGGGAAGAGATGCAACAGGCGTTAATGAAACTGAGCAGTGACCTGGAAATGGACTTTTCTTTCCAGCTGGACAATATGTACCGGCGTATGCGACGCTTGATTTGTTTTGATATGGATTCCACATTGATACAGACAGAGTGTATAGATGAATTAGCCGAACGCGCCGGTGTGGGTGACCAAGTACGAGAAATCACAGAACGCGCCATGCGTGGAGAAATTGATTTCATAGAAAGCTTCACAGAACGGGTGGCTTTGCTGAAAGGACTGGATGAAAGCGTAATGAAAGAAATCGCAGAAAACCTTCCCATCACCGAAGGTGTGGAACGTCTGATGTTCGTGTTGAAAAGATATGGTTACAAAATAGCCATCCTATCCGGTGGATTCACCTATTTCGGCAATTATCTGAAAGATAAATTCGGCATAGATTACGTATATGCCAATGAACTGGAAATAGTAAATGGCAAATTAACCGGAAGATATCTGGGAGATGTAGTTGACGGAAAACGTAAAGCCGAACTGCTGAAACTGATCGCTCAAGTAGAACGTGTGGACATAGCACAAACTATTGCTGTAGGAGACGGAGCGAATGACTTGCCCATGTTGTCCGAAGCCGGTCTGGGTATAGCATTCCATGCAAAACCCAAAGTAGTGGCTAACGCACAACAGTCCATTAATACGATCGGATTGGACGGCGTCCTCTATTTCCTGGGCTTCAAGGACTCTTACCTGGAAGAACGCGGCAAACTCTAAAGAAAGAAGTAACTATATATATGAAATTTTCAGAACTAAATTTAGAAGAAGGGGTGCTTCAGGCATTAGATGCCATGAGATTTGAAGAATGCACTCCTGTACAAGAACATACCATACCGGTCATTCTTGAAGGAAAAGATTTGATCGGAGTGGCACAGACCGGAACCGGCAAGACTGCCGCATACCTTTTGCCCGTTCTTAATCAATTAAGCAAAGGCGGATATCCGGAAGATGCCATCAATTGTGTGATCATGTCACCCACACGCGAATTAGCGCAACAGATAGACCAGCAAATGGAAGGTTTCTCTTATTTTCTACCGGCATCCAGCGTGGCTGTTTACGGAGGAAACGATGGTGTGCGCTTCGAGCAAGAAAAGAAAGGTTTAACTTTGGGGGCCGATGTAGTCATTGCTACTCCGGGACGTCTGATAAGTCATCTCAGCCTAGGTTACGTAGACTTGTCTAAAGTTTCTTTCTTTATTCTTGATGAAGCGGACCGTATGCTGGATATGGGATTCTCGGATGACATTATGCAAATAGTGAAATATCTGCCGAAAGAACGTCAGACCATCATGTTCTCGGCCACTATGCCGGCTAAAATACAACAATTGGCAAAAACGATCTTAAACAATCCGGTAGAAATAAAATTAGCGGTTTCAAAACCTGCGGAAAAGATTATCCAAACGGCTTATATCTGTTATGAACGCCAGAAATTGGGAATTATTCAATCCCTTTTCCAGGATCAAACACCCGAACGTGTCATTATCTTTGCCTCTTCCAAATTGAAAGTAAAGGAGGTGACACAAGCATTCAAGCGGATGAAACTGAACGTAGGTGAAATGCACTCAGACTTGGAGCAGTCCCAACGGGAACAGATTATGCGTGAATTTAAAAGTGGCAGAATCAATATTCTGATTGCTACCGATATTGTTTCGCGAGGAATAGACATTGACGATATTCGTTTGGTAATCAACTACGATGTACCACATGACAGCGAGGATTATGTACACCGCATCGGCCGTACAGCTCGTGCCAACCATGATGGTTGCGCCATTACTTTTGTCAGTGAGAAAGAGCAGACCCAATTCAAAGCTATTGAAAATTTCCTGGGTAGGAACATCTATAAAATCCCGGTTCCCGAGGAATTGGGAGAAGCGCCCGAATACAACCCGCGAAGTGGCGCCGGTCGTAGCAATCACAAAGGTGGAGGCTCCAGAAAACAAGGCAATTATAAGGGGAAAAAGAACAGTACGGGCAAGCCCAATGCCAATAATAGAAGAAACACCCCAAAAGAATAGACGGAAGAGATGATATCTAAAAACCATTGGAGGAAGACGGACTTGTTTTCCTCCAATTTTATTTTATGGAGAGGGTCACTTCATGGCTCATCTGCAAAATAGATGCGAGGCAATCACAAACATCCATTATATGTATTGCTTGTAGGATATATAATCTTTCACCTGTAACATTACTAACCTTACACCCCACACATTAGTAACGTATGGGGTGACACGTTACTAACCTTCCGGCATGCAGGTTACTAACCTCTCAAACGTCCTGTTCTTTTCTGAAAAGAACAAGGTCTTTAAAAAAAAGAACAGGACGTTTTCATTGAAAGAACAAGAGCTTTTTAAAATTTGACCTGTTGTTTTTTCCATAACGGCATCTACATGCCGAAACGCCTTATTTTTCCTTCAGATCTTTCAGCCACTCCACAAACGCCCTGCCCATCGGCATTCCGGCTGAAGGATATGCATTGTGAAATGTTTCAGCCGAAAAATATCCTTCAGGAAAACCAATTCCCCAAGAATCGGAAGAATACCAATCCGGCTGAAGGATTCCAATCTCCGGCTGAAGAATTCCCAAGCCCAATCCTTCAGCCGGAATACCGATGGGCAGGGCATTTGCGAGCAGGCTGAAGCTTTTGAAGGATTTTTCAGGGTATTCTCTATAGAGCATGATAGCGACCAAATAGTAATCGCGAAATAAAAAAATGACATAGCCACGACTACCTTACCAACTCGAATGCAAGTCCTCCATCCTTGCCGGCAGTGATATTGACCATATAACAAGACGCGCCGTCAGGTATGCACACCGTGGCCTGATAATGATACCCTTTCGAATCGACACCCATAAAATCCATATCCGACAATATAGCCCATTGCAAGAAATCATCCGGAACCACCCCCTTGAACATCTGCTTGGTGATATCTTTGGCATAAAGACTCTTCCTGCCTTCATACACGCAAATGTGTATGATATTGTCATAATATACATTATCCACCCCAAGTCCTTCCTCCGAAACTCCCGGACGCATTACTTTAATCTTTGACGGGTTAATGTACACATATCCGCGATAACGGACATTATCGTATGTCACCACCGAATCTTTCTTAATAACTTCGTTATAAACAGGGATTTCCCGAGTATGGATAAATGCCAGAAAATCATTCTCCGCATCAGACTTATGCAGGCGTATCACATCTCCCACAGCCGAATGAAACCAAAAAATATGCTCCCCCTGCTTCTCAATCTTATAACCATTAGTCCGTGCACCATACGTAATCAACGAATCGCCTATAATTTTAAAAGCAACGGGAGCCGTAGCGGCATCTGCATAAAACAGGGTATCGCCTTTCACCCTCAGTAATGCCGTTTCCGTATTATCGTCCAACCATATACCTTCCAACAAAGATTTTGCCTCCTTGTTTTCTTCCAGAGCGGATGCTTTTTGTTGCGGAGTTCCACAAGAAGACAGCGCAACAGCCACCATTATTATCGAAAAACGTTTGTACATGGTTATTCTCTCTATTTTTTTATTTATCGACCGATGCAATGATAAACAAACCCCATTTCCTGTAGTTCGTCACCATCATAAATATTTCGTCCGTCAAGCACTACAGGCTGCTTCATCGCCTTCTTGATTACTCCCCAGGTAGGAAGACGGAACTCTTTCCACTCGGTTACCAGAATCAACGCATCCGCATCAAGAGCCGCATCATACATATCGTGCGCATAATAAACCGACTCTCCTATCCGGCGGCGGGACTCATCCATAGCAGCAGGATCGTATGCGCGGACATTGCAACCCGACTGTTTCAATTTCTCAATAAGTACCAAAGCCGGAGCCTCACGCATATCGTCCGTACCGGGCTTGAATGCAAGTCCCCACAAAGCCACTGTTTTGCCTTTCAAATCTCCATTGAATACTTTTACCAGTTTCTCGAACAAAATGCCTTTCTGATTCTCGTTCACATCTTCCACCGCTTTCAACACCTGCATGGAATAACCATTCTGCTCGGCAGTCTTAATCAACGCCTTCACATCTTTCGGGAAACAAGATCCACCATAACCGCATCCCGGATACAAGAACTTACGCCCGATACGACTGTCGGAACCTATTCCGTCACGTACCATATTTACATCAGCTCCCACCAGTTCGCACAAGTTGGCAATATCGTTCATAAAGCTGATACGGGTGGCCAACATGGAGTTTGCCGCATACTTGGTCATCTCGGCAGAAGGAATATCCATGAAGATAACGCGGAAGTTAACCAGCATGAAAGGTTTATAAAGCTTGGTCATCAGTTTTTTAGCCCTTTCCGACTCTACGCCCACTACCACACGGTCCGGACTCATAAAGTCATCGATAGCATTACCTTCTTTCAAGAATTCCGGATTAGAAGCCACATCGAAATCTATCGACTCCCCTCTTTTCTCCAATTCCTCCCGGATAGCCGCTTTTACTTTCCGGGCCGTACCCACGGGCACCGTACTCTTGGTCACGACCAAGGTGTATTTCTTCATATTAGCACCAATCGTCTTGGCAACTTCAAGCACATAACGCAAATCGGCACTTCCGTCTTCATCGGGAGGAGTGCCCACAGCACTGAACACAATATCCACATTGTCCAGACAACTCTCTAAAGAGGTGGTGAAATGAAGACGTCCAGCCTTTACATTACGCAAGACCATATCTTCCAATCCCGGTTCATAAATAGGAATAATACCCTGTTGCAGATTAGCAATCTTATCCGCATTTACATCTACACAAGTTACGTCTACGCCAGTTTCGGCAAAACATGTTCCGGTAACAAGTCCTACATACCCGGTTCCTACAATCGCTATATTCATTTTATTTAATTCGTTAGTCTAACTTTTTCGCTGCAAAATTACAATAAATTATGAGTGAGTTGTTATTTTCTTCCATAAAAGTTGCGCTGAAACGGAATAAAAATGCTAATTTTGCGATATGATTGAATTGGCTAGACATATAGAAATTCTGTTACTGGAAAATGACTGTGTGATTATTCCAGACTTTGGCGGTTTTATAGCGCACTATCAACCGGCACGGTATATCAAGGAAGAAAATCTTTATCTTCCCCCTGTACGTACTATTGGTTTCAATCCCCAATTGACTATAAACGATGGTTTATTAGTTCAATCGTATATGCAAGCCCATCACACCGATTTTCCTGATGCCACACGCATGATAGAAGAAGAGGTAGCCGGATTGAAAGAACAACTATACCAAAATGGATGTGCAGAAATGCATGGCATAGGGGTCTTACATTATAATATTCATAGCACATACGAGTTCCATCCCAATGAGGACGGTGCATTATCACCTACCCTATACGGGCTTAGTTCGTTTTCCATCAACAGATTAGAATATCTTACTTCAACAACATCTGCAGCAACCAGAGAATTACTTCCCCGACAAGAAAAAAGGAAGAGAACTGTACGTTTCAAACGTCAGTGGATAGGAAATGCAGTAGCTGTGGCTATAGCTGTAGTCTTATTTTTCTTCTTGTCTGTTCCGGTAGAGAACACATATGTGGACAAAGGTAATTATGCTTCTTTAGGTACGGATGGTCTGTTTGACGCCATTCGTTCCCAATCTTTGGCAACGACCTTGGTAACCGTTCCTTCCAGACCGCAGCAACCCAAGAAGACGAATATCAAAAATAATCAAAACACGTTGAAACCTGTAACTGTAAAAGTAGAAAAGGTAGGAAAAGCACAAGAAGCAGTGCCCAAGAATACTGTTGCAGCAAAATTGAACAGCACAGAACAGCCAGTTGCCAAGCCTGTTACTGTAAGTAAACCTGCCCTTGAGAAGAAAGAAACAGCAACACCTTCGAGCAGTAAAAAAAATAAGTATTATATCATCGTATCCAGTTTACCGACAGCCAATGACGCACAGCAAGTACTTAATGAGTACAAGCAAAAAGGATACAAGGATGTAACAATCATAGAAGGTAACGGACGTTATCGCCTGTCTTTGTGCAACTTTGCAGATAAAGCCGCTGCTTATAAAAAATTAAATGAACTGAAACAAAATGATGCATTCAAGAATGCATGGATATTGAGTTCCAAATAAACAAGATTATTTTTTATGAAAAGAGTTTTGTGTCCCAAATGTGACAACTATATAACTTTTGATGAAACCAAATATACAGAAGGCCAGTCGTTGGTCTTTGTATGCGACCATTGTAAAAAACAATTCAGTATCCGTATCGGAAAATCCAAACTGAAAGCAACCCGTAAAGAAGAAATATTGGACGAACAAGCCAATAAAGAGGATTTTGGAAGTATCGTGGTAGTAGAAAATGTATTCGGATACAAACAAGTATTACCCCTGATGGAAGGTGACAACCTGATAGGACGCAGAAGCAAAGGCACTGAAGTGGACATTCCCATCGAAACATCAGATCCGAGCATGGACAGAAGGCATTGTATCATTAATGTGAAACGCAACAAACAAGGGGAAGTCATTTATACCCTGCGTGATAATGACAGCATTACAGGAACATTTCTGATGAACGAGATTTTGGGGAACAAGGACCGGATACGGATCGAGGAAGGCGCTATCATCACATTAGGTGCGACTACGTTGATTCTGCGTGCCACCGAGAAGTAAGACAATGAGACGTATTATCTTAATCACAGGAGGCCAACGTTCGGGAAAAAGTTCATACGCGGAGAAATTGGCATTAAGCTTATCACCCACTCCCGTTTATATAGCTACTTCCCGTATTTGGGATGAAGAATTCCGCCAACGCGTTATCAAACATCAAGAAAGGCGCGGACCGGAATGGACGAATATAGAAGAAGAAAAAGAATTGAGCCGTCACAATGTAGCGGGCAGAGTCGTAGTGATAGATTGTGTAACTCTTTGGTGCACTAACTTTTTCTTTGATTTGGATGCGGATGTAGAGGCTGCATTGCAGGCTGTCAAACAGGAGTTTGATAATTTTATCCGGCAAGATGCCACTTTTATTTTCGTAACCAATGAAATAGGTTCCGGAGCAGTATCCGAAAACGCCATCCAACGCCGCTTTACAGATTTACAGGGCTGGATGAATCAATATATAGCTTCAAAAGCAGACCAAGTATATTTGATGGTATCGGGAATTCCTGTTCCTATAAAATAATAAATACAATGAAAAACTTTCATATTGAGTATCCCGATGAAGGTCTTCGGGAGGCATTGATAGACAAAATCAACAATTTGACAAAGCCCAAAGGTTCATTGGGCGTTCTGGAAGACCTTGCATTGCAAATCGGATTAATCCAACAAACCCTCTCCCCTACATTAAGCCATCCGCACAACGTACTTTTTGCAGCCGATCATGGTATAGTAGAAGAAGGGGTAAGCAAGTCTCCCAAAGAAATCACTTGGCAACAACTAAGTAATTTTTTACATGGAGGTGCCGGAGTTAATTTTTTATGCCGCCAACATGGTTTTAAGCTTGTATTAGTAGACTCAGGAGTCGATTACGATCTTCCTTACGAGAAAGGCATTATCAACTGTAGCGTAGGACGTGGCACGCACAGTTTTCTAAAAGGTCCTGCAATGAGTATGGAAGAAATGGAATTATGCCTGGAACGTGGAGCAAAGATAACGGATATGATTCATGCTGACGGCTGCAATGTGGTCAGTTTTGGCGAAATGGGTATTGGCAACACCTCCCCTTCCTCTGTCTGGATGCATTTGCTGACAGGTATTTCATTAGAGCAATGTGTAGGTGCGGGAAGCGGACTGGATTCAGAAGGCATCCGCCATAAATACAATGTATTGAAACAATCGGTTGACCATTATGCCGGTGACGGTTCTGCAAAAGATATCATCGCCTGGTTCGGAGGATATGAAATGGTTATGGCAATAGGCGGCATGCTCCGGGCGGCAGAATTAAGAATGATTATTCTGGTAGACGGCTTCATCATGACCAACTGCATACTGGCCGCCTCAAAACTTCATCCGGAAGTTTTGTCGTATGCCATATTCGGACATCAGGGAGATGAAACCGGTCATAAACTAGTATTGGACGCCATGAAAGTACGCCCTTTATTAAATTTAGGTCTGCGCTTGGGAGAAGGAACAGGAGCGATATGCGCTTATCCCATCGTTGTTTCCTCTGTAAACATGATGAATGAGATGGACAATTTCGCCCATGCCTCCATCACTAAATATTTTTAACCATGAAACTGCTTGCCTCCCTCATTTTTTTCACACGCCTTCCGTTTTGGAAAATAGCTGACGTACCACCTGTTTACTTTAAACGAGTAGTGGACTACTGGCCCTTTGTTGGATGGCTGACAGGAGGTATCATGGCAGGCACTCTATGGATCACAGCAGAATTTCTGCCTGTACAAATAGCTGTGCTCATGGCGTTGGCTGCCCGGTTATTAGTAACAGGTGCTTTACACGAAGATGGATTGGCAGACTTCTGCGATGGCTTCGGGGGCGGTACATCACGTGACAAGATTCTGTCCATCATGAAGGATTCACATATCGGCACATACGGAGTGCTCGGATTATTATTCTATTATGGATTGATGTGGAATATACTCACCACACTTTCTGTACCCTTGGCATGTGCGGCCATATTAAGCGGAGATGCCTGGAGCAAGTTTTGTGCCGCACAAATCATCAACACGCTTCCATACGCCCGTAAAGAAGAAGAATCGAAAGCAAAAGTCATATATGACCGTATGAGCCCAGGTGTTTTATTATCCGCTTTTATGGCCGGA
>OHHE01000387.1_pt1 | contig 10848 bp, 2 predicted proteins | sample 1567971 | NCBI WGS metagenome assembly OHHE01 (sample SAMEA3879508, study PRJEB24766) | human gut metagenome | biome: human-associated habitat; feature: feces | place: USA | collected 1985/1987 | reverse complement strand
AAACAAGCCGGTATAGCTGCGCTCTGCGGCGGTATCGGTGACAGACAGGCCGTGGATGATGAAGCCGCCGCCGTCAAACGTACCGCAGTAGCCGCCGGTGGTGTCCACACCGGCGGCAGCGCCGATGGGTGTCCACGGCATATCGCCGAGATCCAGCGGCTCCGTGACACGGGCGCACAGGGCGGTGCTGCCCTCGTTGACCCGGTCCGCGAACCACGCCAGCTCCGCGCCGGTGGTGATGAGGAACGGCTCTGTGTCCGTGCCGACACCGGCGGGGCGGCGTCTTGCAGCGCCGTCCCATCGTTTATCCGCAGAAACGCCATTGCCGCCGATGGTGTTTTCCACACCGGCGGCGGTCTGTTCCATGGCCGTGCGGCTCTCCGCCGCATGGCGCTGTATTTCGTCTATGTCCCCGGCAGCGGCCAGCGCCGCCAGTCCTTCGCTGCGCTGATGCTCCAGCCGGGCGGCGATTTCTCCCGCCGTCTGCCGCGCCGCGCCGTACAGCTCGTACCAGAGGCCGGTGCGTCCCGTCACCTCCGCCAAGCGCGCCTGCACACGGGCGATGGCGGCGGCAAAGGCGTCCTCCACCTCTCCGGCGGCGGTCTGCCGGGCAGCCGCCAGACGCTCCTCATCCGACAGCGGCTGTTCCCAGCGGAGCAGCGGCCATCCCTGCTCCGGCGGCAGCAGGAATGTGCAGCCGTCAGGCAGGTCGTCTGTACCGGCGTTGAGCGACGCCAGCAGTATCTCCCGGCGGTCCGGGCCGTACTCTGTGAACAGGCCGGAATCCGGCAGGTAAAAGGCGTCGTCGCTGCCGACGGGTGCGGCGATCCAGAAGCAGCGGCCGCCCGTCAGGGAACCGCCGTCCTCCACCGCACCGCAGAGAGCGCCCGCCATATCGGCGGACACCCGCCGCTGCGTTCCCCACGCGGTCAGCGCGGCGCTGCGATCTCGCGGCGAGGCGGCTGACCAGCAGCCCCGCGCCGCGGCCTCGCCGCTCACGCCGCCGATGAGCCCGCCGGCGCACATTCCCGCTTCCCCGCCGCCGGTAACGTCCGCCGCCTGATAGCACACCTGCATCGTCAGAACGGCGTAGGGCTCCTGCCGCCCCACAAGACCGCCGGTATAGACGGCGGCGGGCGCGTGGATGTCTCCAACGCCCACACAGCCGGTGACCGTCAGGCTCCCGCTGCGCTGGGCGGCCACAAGACCGCCCACCACCGCGTCAGCCGCGGCTATGTCCAGCACACTCTGGTTTTTGCAGGCGGTGATGGTCACATCCCCGTCGGCGGTGCCGACGAGGGCGGCGGCATAGCTGATGCCGCTTTCCGCACCGGCGGATACAGAGCCGTCCAGCAGCAGATCGGTAAAGGATGCGCCCTCCACCTCTGGGAAGAGCGCCAGAGAGGCGGTGTCCTCCTCCGCTGTCAGCGTTAGCGTCACCGTATGGCCGCCGCCGTCGAGACTGCCGGTAAAGACGGTGGAAAACGGCGTCGTCACCGTCACATCCTCCGTCAGGCGGTAGCACCCGGCGGGGTCCATGGCGGCAAATTCCGCCGCCGTGGCGATGGGCTGCGCCATCTCCTCCCCGGCGGGGGCGGCTAATGTGGTCGCCGGCAGCAGGCCCAGCGGCGCGGCTCTTACCGGCCGGTATCGGTCAGATACGCGGCATAGATCTGCGCCGCATCGTTTTGATCCACCAGACCGTCGACGTTGACGTCCGCCCGGAGAAGCTGCTCGTCGGTGAGCGTCAGTCTTCCGTTGACGTAGCCGTAGACCAGTGCGGCGTCCACATCGTCCACCACGCCGTCGCCGTTGACGTCACCGGCGGCGAGCGCGCTGATGGTCAGCGACAGCATGACGGAGGGCTTCACGCAGGCAACACCGGTCTTACCGTCGGCGTTCTGGTACATGGCGTAGGGGAACTCCAGACGGAAGCGGGTGTCCGCCGCCGTCAGAGGCGCGGTGCTCCATGTGACGTACTTCGTCACATCCCGCGTATAGCCGTTGGCGTAGTGCGCCGTAATCTGCATCCCGGCGGGGTCGAAGCTCTCGCCCTCCCGGTACGCCGTTTTGTCCGGCGCGGCGGTGATCTCCAGCTTTGTGATGGTGCTGGTCAGCGCCATCAGGAAGGCGGAGTCGTTCTTGAAGTAGATGGTGCCGCTCTCATCGGTGATGGGGCTGCATATGGCGTACTGCTGCTGGGCGCCGCTGGGGGTGAACAGCACAGGGGCCGTGTCGTAGGTGACAGTCTGCCCGCCAGCCACGATGGTCTCCGGCGTGGTGACATCCGGCGCGGTCTGCCCCGGCTGATCCCGCAGCAGCCGCAGCTTGCCGGGGGTGAAGTTGTCGAAGAAATACACATACACATAGCCCGTCTCCGCCTCATAGGCGGTGGTCAGCAGCGCGCTGGTCTGGGGATAGCCCTGCGTGCGGACGGTGTAGGCGATGCGCCAGGACGTCAGATCGATAACGGTGATGTTGTGACCGGAGTAGGCCTTGAACTGTCCCACGCCGGACACGCCCACATATGCCCGGCCGTTATACACGGTGGGTGTGGAGGTGCTCATGGCGGGATTGGCGGCGTCATTGGCATAGTTATACAGCTTCAGGCCCCGCAGACTGTCCGGCTCGAACGTACCGTCGCCCCGCAGGCCGATGCGGTAGAAGTAGCCGCCCTTGGAGGTGAAATAGCACTGTCCGTTGTCGTAGGTCACGGCGCTTCGCAGATCGCCCGGCTCCGCCATGGTGACGGCATCCTGCAAAAAGCCGGTTTTGGGCGACAGCGACAGCAGCCGGGCGTGTCCGGTGACATAGCCGTTGGCGCCGTCGTCCGTCGGCACCACCACGGCGGTATCGCAGACATAGGCGCCCGCCCAGTAGAAGCCGCCCTTGGAGGTATACGTCCATGTGGCCAGCTTGGCCTCGTCGCCCCGCGTGGGATCCTCATCGGTGACGCTGAGGCAGACGTAATTGGCGTCCTTCTCCTCGCCGTTCCAGAACCCGGTGTAGATGTAGCCGTCGTGGTAGACGATGGGGCTGTTGGGCTGGCCCTTCAGCGGATCGCGGTAGATCCACGCGGAGCGGAGCGTCACGGCGTCAAACGCCTGTATGGTGCCGTCGGACAGGCCCACGAAGATCATGCCCTCGGCGTAGGTGGGGGTGTTGATGGCAAAGCTGGAGCTGTGATCCATAGCGCCGGTGGCCAGCACCTGACCGGATACGGCGTCCACCTTGTACAGTGTGGAGCGGGCGTAGGTATACAGGCAGCCATCCACCAGAATGGGACAGCCGCAGGCGTCTGCGCCGTAGCCCTCGCCCAGCTGGGTGGCCCAGCTCAGCATAGCCTGCTCATCCGACGCAGGCACAGGCGCGCTCACCACGCCGTTGTTGCTCCCGTTGGCCCGGAAGGAAGGCCACGCGGCGTCCAGCATCTGTTTTTCACCGGCAACGCGGGTCAGGCGGATGGGTACCACCGTATCGGTATCCGGCGCCGTATAGTCCGCGGAAACGCCGGCGCAGCCATGACAGGTGACGGTGTAGCGGTATGTCACGCCGGGCATCAGGCTCCACACGTTATTATGGGTCGGGGCGATACGCTTGCCGCTGCGGGTGTCCGTCAGGAACACCGTGGCGTCGGCGGGGTCGGCGGCAAAGGTCACGTTCACCGGCGCCTGCTTGCGGACGGTGACGGTATAGGCCGTCGGGACAGCGGCGCTGTCCGCCCCGCAGACGCGGATCGTCACTGTCTCGCTGTCCTTGGCAGGGTCCAGTGTTGCCTCCACATCGGCGGAGCCGTCGTATCGGATGCCGTTCACCTCCGCCGTATAGCCGCTGCCCACAAAGGTACCGGCGACGGACAGCGCCGTCAGGCCCTTGGGTACGGTGACAGTATAGGCCGTGGTCTCACTGCGGAACGTGCAGAGCGCACCGGAGGCGTCGCACAGGCGCAGCTCCTCCCCGTCGGCACGGAGGGTCATGGTCTTGAGCTGCGTCCGGCGAACCAGATGCAGCGTATGCTCCTGGTAATACTCCACACCGGCGGCGGTCTTGGAAAGGCGCACGGTCACCGTCTGGCTGCCATCACCGGTGGCCACGCACTGTCCCACCATGACGGCGCTGCCGGCGTCGCTGACGGGATACTTGATGACAACGGACGCCGCCCGCCCGGTGGAGGTCTTGTAATAGTTGGCGGCCGCCGTATAGCCGGAGGCCACCGTGGCCTGCATATACAGGCGCTGCTGGTTGTCGGGAATGGTATAGGTCAGGGTGCGCTGGTCGGGCGAGAAGCCCTCCGCGCTGTCGTGCGTCTTTCGGGTGGCGGCGGGGGCGCTGTCATACAGCGCCAGCGCCGTCAGCGCGTCCAACCGCTCCGGCTGCGGCGCGGTCATGGACAGTCCGGCGGACGCGGTAAACACCCGGTCGGCGCGGTACACGCCGCCGACGGCGGCGGTGCAGGTATAGGACGCGCCGGGCAGCAGCCGGTACACGCCGTCTGTCGGGGTGATCTCCGCACCGGCGGCGTTGGTCACGCACACCGCCGTATCCGCAGAGGGGGCGGCAATACGCGCCGACACGGCCTCCACCCTTTGCAGGTGCAGGGTATACACGGTGGTGCGGCCACCGGCGGTGACGGATACGGTATGATCCTGCTTTTCCGCCGTCAGGCGCACCGTGCCGCTGCCTGCCACGGTGTAGCCACCGTCATAGGGCGCAGCCTCCACCACAGCGGTATCGGCGATCACAGGCAGGGTGTAGTCCGTCTGATCCGGTGCAAACTCCATCGGCTGTACAACGCCGTCGACGGTGACCGCGAGGCGGCTGAGGGTGGGTGTGCGTCGCAGGGTGACGGCGTAGGACTGGATCTGGGTGCAGTCCCCCGCGTTATACCGCGCCTCCAGCGCGAAGGTGCGCCCCTCCATGCCAGTGTCGAGTATCCGGAACAGGGATACGCGGGGGTCGTCCCATTCACGGGAGATATGGGAGCAGTCGTTGCCGTTGACATCCACAAAGATCGTGCGCAGGCGTGCGTTGGCCGGGATGTCCGCCCCCCGCTTTGCATACAGGCAGAGCCCGGTTTTCCCCACCATGTCCGGCACGTCGCAGACCAGCGTGCGAGCCGCCGCGTCCTGCGTGCCGGGCAGCGCCGCGCCGCCGTACATGATCTGGATCGCGCCGAACCACTCCCCGTTCGGCAGAACGGCATCCAGCGCCGTATCGCCGGTGACTGTGAGCTTTCCCTCTGTACGGTCGCTGCCGTCAGAGGCGGTAAAGGTATAGTCTCCCGCCACCACCCGCAGCGTGCCGGAGGTGGTGGACGTTACGTTGCCGTAGCTGTCCGTCAGCGTCAGCCGTGCGCCGGGCACGGCTGCGTCCCCCCGCGTGATGGCGGCGGTAACGGTGTACTGCGGGCCGTTGAGGATGGCCTCGTACGCCGCGATGCTCGCCTCCAGCGCGATGCAGGCGGCAGCCCATCCGCTGCTGCGCAGGGCGGCGAGGCCGTCTGCGTAGGCGTCAGCGGCGGGCTTATAGTGCAGAACGTTGTTGGTCATGGCGCGGCAGCGTCCCATCAGGGCCGCCAGCCGGGTCTGGGCATCGTCATACGCGCCGGTATACTCGGAAAAAACGATAGCGGTCTTCACCTCGGACGCCGGAGCGTCCAGCGCGTATGCGCCGCCGTCGTAAAAGACGGTGTAGTTGCCCGCCTGTCCGTCGATCGCCGTGACAAAGCCGCCGGACAGCTCAAAGGCATAGCCGCTGCCCTGCAGCGCCTGCAAAACCGTCTGTCCCGCCGTATAGGGGATCTCCACCGGCTCGATCAGCGTCCGCTCGGCGGTGGAGGCGGTGAGATAGAACGTGCCGCCGCCCGGCGCAGCATACACCGGCGTCAGGCCGGTCAGCGCCAGCACCAACGCCAGCAGCAGAGAGAGCATACGTTTTTTCATAAAAAGAACCTCCTGTTGAAATGCACGGGGATCGTTCTCTGCGCTTTCACAGGGAAAGCGCACAGAACGATGCCCGTCAAAACGACAGCTTCCGCTGTCTCCCCCGCCGCACAGCGGGGGAGACAGCGGATATGCTGTTTTGCGTTTACTTGGCGACGGCGCTGACGCCGGTCTTGTTGTAGCCGGGACTGAGCTTGCCGTTGGCGTTGACACCGCGGACGGTGTAGCTGTATTTAACGCCGCTGGTCACGTTCTTGTCCGTCCAGCTCTTGCCGTTGACGTTCGCAACAGCCACCCACTTCGTATCGCCGGGGGCCTTGCGGTACACACGGTATGTCCGGGCGTCCGCCGCGTAGCTCCATGTCACGACGATGCCGTTCTTTCCGGCGGTCGCCGCGCTCAGCGTCACATTGGCGGGCGTGGTGGGCGATGCCGTCACCATGGCGCTCTTGCCCGCAGAATCGTAGCCGCCGAGCGTCACGCCGTCATCCGCCACAGCACGCACCGTGTAAGTGTACTTCGTACCCTTGGCGGCGGTGATGTCCTTCCACTCCGTGTCGCGGACATTTTTGGCGACGACCGTCCATTTGCTGTTCACCGCATCCTTGCGGTACACCCGATAGGCGTGGGCACCGTTGGCCTTCTGCCACGTCACCAGAATGCCGGCGGAGTCCGCCTTGGCGCTGACCAGTACCACCTTGGCGGGGGTGGTGGACGCCGTCGGCATGGTGGCGCTGACGCCAGTTCGGTCGAAGCCGGGGCTGAGGGTCTTGCCGTCAGAGCCGACACCGCGGACGGTGTAACTGTACTTCGTACCGGCCGTGCCGCTCTTATCCGTGTAGCTGGTGCCAGTCACCGTCGCAATGACCCGCCAAACGGTGTTGGAGGCATCCTTGCGGTAGACGTTGTATTTCTCCGCGCCGCTGGCTGCCTGCCATGTCACCTGAATGCCGCCGCTGACCGCCTTGGCGTTGCCAAGGGTCACGTTGGCGGGGGCCACGACTTCACTGGTATGGAGTTTCGCCTTCAACAGAGGCTCGTTGCCGTCTTCATAGATGACGATCTTCTTCCAATCTGCCTCCGAGCCGTCGTAGTACACGTCGGTCAGAGCCTCACACTCTTCGAATGTCCATTTCTGGATGGTCTTTACGCTGGCAGGGATCCGCACACTGGTCAGATTGGTGCAACCCCCGAATACGCCCTCTCCGATTTCTGTCACACTGGCCGGCAGCGTGACGGTCCGCAGGTTTACGCAGCCCGAGAATGCCCAGCTGCCAATCGTTTTTACGCTGTTGGGAATGGTAACAGAGCTTATGGTGGAGTCGGCAAATGCGTTCTCCTCGATGGTCACAACGGTGTTGGGAATGTTGAACGCACCTGTCGCACCGGCCGCATAGAGCAGGGTATCCTTATTCTTACTATACAAGGCGTCGTTCTGACTGCAATAGGCGGTATTGTCGGCCGCCACAGTGATCGGGCATACGATGAACAAAAATGCATCGACTGCAATTTCCGTCACGCTGGCGGGGATCGTGAGGCGTTCCAGCTTCCAGAGTTGTGCGAAAGCGCGGGTTCGGATGCTCTGCACGCCGTCAGGGATCGTTATCGTCTTCAGGTTCCAGCTCCCTTCAAATGCACCCGCGCCGATCTCCTTGACGCCGGTGGGAATGGTATAGCTGGTGACCCAGTCACTGAAGAACCTGATCAGCTTGGTCTTGCCCGCGTTGAACAGTGCCCCGTCCTCCATCACAAAGGCTCTGTTGTCCTCGGAGATCCGCACGGAGGGCGAACACCACTCAAAGGCAAAGTCTCCAATGGTAGTGAGGCCGCTGCCAAGCGAGAGCTTGTACATCAAGCCACATCCCGCGAAGGCGTTGCTTTCGATGGTCCTTACGCTGTCCGGGATGACCACATCACGAAGGTGGGAATTCATGAATGCCCCCTCGCCAATGGTCGTCAGCGTGTTGGGGAATTCGACCGTTTCCAGATTGTTGCAATCGGAAAATGCATAGCTGCCCACGGTGGTCACGCCGGTCCGGATGACCACGCTCCGGATCTGGTCTCTGAGCTCCTGCCAGGGGTATTCCTCAGCTTCCCACATGGCCATGGCGCCGGTACCGCTGATGGTCATGGTGCCATCGCTGGTCAGGATCCATCTCACGCTGCTGTCGTTCACGCCGCCTGCGCCGCAGTTGCCGCGGCCCAGATTCTCCGGCTCAGCATCCACCTTAACGGAAACGCCGGTCGTGTCATAGTCGGGGCTGAGGGTCTTGCCGTCGGAGGCAACGCCCCGCACTGTGTAGGTGTATGTCGCGCCTTCCTCTACATCTCTGTCCGTGTAGCTGGTATTGCGCACCATCGCGATCTCTGTCCATTCGGTGTTGACGGCATCCTTGCGGTAAACCTTGTACCACACGGCATTGGTGGCCTTTTTCCATGTCACTACGACGCCGTCCGCATTGGCTTCCGCTTCGCCCAGCGTCACAACGTCAGGTACAAGGGTCTCTGTGCTGCCGTCATAGTGAATGGCCGCATCGATCAGAGGCGCGTTGTACTCGTCAATGTTGATCCGCTCCCAATCCGCCTTGCTGCCCGCATAGTACACGTCCAGCAACGCGTCACACGCCTCAAACGCGCCCCATTCGATCGTTGTCACCGACTTGGGGATGGTCACGCTGCGCAGCCCGGTGCAGCGTGCAAAGGCAGACTCCCGGATCGCCTTCATACCCTCCGGGATCGTCACACCGGTCAGGCTGAAGCAGCCGCTAAAGGCTCCAACGCCTATCTCCTTGACACTGCCGAGGAATGTGAGGGTCTGCAGCTGCTCGCAAAGTTCGAACGCCCCATTCCCGATACTCTCCACCGAGGCGGGGATCGTCACGCTGGCAATGGCAGCTCTGGCCGCAGCGGCCGGCCCGATGGAGACAACACTGTTGGGAATGCTATACGCGCCGACAGCAGTGCCGGCGTAATACAGCGTGTCCTTATTCTTGGAATACACCACGCCGTTTTCGCTGCAATAGACGGTATTCTCCGCCGCCACATGGACCGGATACACATTAAAGTAGAATGCATTGTCCTCGATCTGTGTTACGCTGGCGGGAATCGTGAGCTCCTCCAGATTGTCGCACTGTCCGAAGGCCTCCTGCCCAATGCGCTGCACCGTGTCGGGGATCACAATGGTTTTCAGATCGTCGCAGCAATCAAACGCGCCGCTGCAGATCTCCTCCACGCCGGTGGGAATGGTATAGGTCTTCGCTCTGTCCGTATCCGCCGGCCCCTCGAAATACTGGATCAGCCGCGTCTTCTCCGCATTGAGCAGCGCGTTGTCCTCCAGCACAAGAGCCCGGTTGTCGGTGGAGAGCGTCACAGCGGCTTCGCACCGGTTGAACGCGTAGTCCTCCACCGTGGTAAGGCCGCTGCCGAGATGGAGGGTCTTCATCTCCCAGCAGTAACGGAATGCGCTCTCCCCAATGGTCGTCACACTGTCCGGGATGACCACATCGGCAAGCGCAGTTCCCCAGAACGCACTGGCCCCAATGGTCACGACGCCGTCAGGAATGGTGATCTCGGCAATACCACTCCAGGCGAATGCATAGTCGCCGATGGCGGTCAGTGTGCCGGGCAGCTCGGCCGCAGTCAGGTTGTCGCAATTGCTGAATGCGTAGCTGCCCACGGTGGTGACGCCGGACTCGATGACCACTCTGTTGATCTGGCTGCTAAAATCCCGCCAAGGTGTCTCCCTGTCGCACATGGCGCCGGTTCCGCTGATGGTCATGGTGCCGTCGTCAGTCAGCACCCATCGTACGCTGCTGTCCTCGACGCCGCCTGCGCCGCAGCTGCCGCTGGCGATCTCTGCCGCTTCCGCTGTTTCAGAGACCTCCGCCGCCCAAGCTGTGTCGTACAGCCCCAGCGGCAGCAGCGTGGCGAGCATCACCAACGCCAGCAGCAAGGATAGTATCCGCTTTTTCATATGCGTTCCCTCTCTTTCGCTTTTCGTGTCTTTTGACACGGTTTTACAGATTCATTTTAGCATAGGTTTGTGCAAAATCAATATGCAGATGGTGACATCCCTGTATTTTTCCGGTCTTTTTGAAAAATCGTGCAGGTGCTAAGACGTACCAGTCGGTTCTTTGCGCCATGACTGAAAAAAAGAGAACGGCGTACGCCGTTCTCTTTTTTACGATTTCTTATCGGTAGGACAAAGCGCCAAATACCAGTGCATCTCTGCCAGAAATATCCGGCATGAGGAACAGATATGTCTTTCCATCCAATTGGGTAAAGGTCGCCACATAGACCAGCGGGATGTCGCTGCCCGGGAATACGATGCTGATGACCAGTTTATCGGCATTATACATACCGCGGCCGACTCCGTTGCCGGTGACCAGATACGCCGTTCCATCATTGTTGAACAGCAGTCTCAGTTGCCCGCCGAATTCGGAGGGGAGCTGTTCGATCGTATCACCTTTGTAGAAATACAGGAGATAATCCCAGTTCATTCTGGTCAGGTTATAGGGGACATCCTCAATCGGGAAAATCTTCAGGACGCTGTCGTTTGCCAGATTGTCAGCGGAGATCCGGGCAAAAGCGAAAACACCCACGCGATCATAGGTCCTGCTGAGGGTCTTGCCGTCGGCTGCAATGCCGCGGACGGTATAGCTGTACCGCACGCCCGGCTCTACATTCCAATCCGTGTAGCTGGTACCGTTCACAGAGGATGCCACTATGCGCCAATCCGTGCTGTTATTGATCCGCCGATACACCCGGTACGCAGAGGCATTGGCCGCTCTGGACCAATCGACTGTGATATAGCTTCCACGCGCCGTGGCATCTCCCATTTTTACTTCTGCTGGGACAGCGGCAGCCTTGGGAACAGTGGCGCTGACGCCGGTCTTATTATAGCCGG
>OHHE01000384.1_pt1 | contig 10910 bp, 8 predicted proteins | sample 1567971 | NCBI WGS metagenome assembly OHHE01 (sample SAMEA3879508, study PRJEB24766) | human gut metagenome | biome: human-associated habitat; feature: feces | place: USA | collected 1985/1987 | reverse complement strand
AAACCATAGAAAGTGTGGTCGGCCAGTCTTTTAGGGATTTTGAGTATATTATTATTGACGGAGGGTCTACGGATGGAAGTATTGAAGTGATAAAAGAGTATGCCGGTAAAGTGGACTATTGGGTATCGGAGCCGGACAAGGGTATTTATCATGCCATGAATAAAGGAGTTTTACAGGCGCATGGAGAGTATTTGAACTTTATGAATTCCGGTGATGAATTTTATAACAATGGTGTGTTGCAGGAGGTGGCACCTTCATTGGACAGCGATATTGTTGTTGGAAAAATAGTGCATGGCACAGAGGTGTGGGGATTTCATAAGGAGGATATAACGCTGATGGATTTGATTCGGGGAACTGTATTGCATCAGGCTTCATTCTTCCGTAAAGAACTTTTTGATGAAAACAGGTATGACGAGAGTTATAAGATTGTATCCGATTGGAAATTTTATATTCAGACCTTGATATTCAACAATGCGACGTTCCGCAATATTCGTTCCATCGTTTGTAGGTTTGTACCCGGAGGGGTCAGTGAAACGGATGCCGGAACAAGAGATATGGAAAGAAAGCGGGTGTATAAGGAACTGTTTCCGGATAGAATGATGAAGGATTATATAAGACTGGAAAAGGTGGAATCTCCTTTATTGGAACTGATTCCCGAACTGAATAAAACTGCGGGCCTTCATCAGATGGCATACAAATTGGTCTGTGCCTTGTTGTGGGTGCATGGAAAGATAAAACGGGTGCGTGTTAAGTAAGCAGTAAATTGGTCTTTTCACTTGAGCCATGCCCGCAGGATAAGTCTGATGCCATATAGCGCATACTTTATTTTTAGAGAAAGTGGAAGATGTATATAATTGTTTTTTCTGATTCTTAGCATTCTGTCCCATAATTCATTGAAGGGGATTTCCCGTGAGTGTTGGGTATAGAACAAGAACGAACTTTTTATGTAATCGGCCGACAAAGTCATCAGGTCGAATGCATCCATGAAAGTGCACAGTTTGGGGGTGTAGTTTTTTTGCGACAGGTTCATGGCGCTTGATTTTCTTGTGACATAGTGATAATAGGGGGAAGTGGTGTATGCGGCTGATTGGCAGTGGCTCAGGTATTGAAAAATAAAGAGCCTGTCTTCATTATAATAAATATGTTCATTGAATTTTAGGTGATGTTTGTCAATGATTTCTTTATGATATAATTTATCCCATAAGTTTCCTTTGTATTTGTAATGCCTGTCGTTAAACAGGGAGTGAATGGCCTCCCACTGGGTTAATTTGCCGGATTTCACTTCGTTGATGTGGTAAATCGGACGACCATCTTCATTTTCAATGATATATCCGCAAGTAGCCAGACCGGCTTCGTTTGTCCGGATAAGTTGATAAAGAGTGGCTATCATATCCGTTTCTATCCAGTCATCGCTATCCATGAAAGCTATATATTCTCCTTTTGCGGTTTCCAGTCCTTGGTTTCGTGCATGGCTGACTCCTTGGTTCAGAGTGTGTATTACCTGTATTCGTTGGTCCTTGCAGGCGTATTCGTCACATATTTTCCCGCTTCCGTCCGTACTTCCGTCATTAACCAGCAGTACTTCAATGTCTGTCAGTGTCTGGTTTAAGACGCTGCTGATACACAAAGGCAGGAATTTTTCTGTATTGTATATAGGGATGATGACAGAAACCAACGGCATAACTTATAATTCTGTGAGTTTATAAATAAGATCATTCTTTAGTCGGCGAAGCGTATAAAGCAGGTTGTTCGGATTCTGAAACGTTTCTTCCAAGGGCATGATGACGGGAACATACTTTATCTTTAACCGGTGCCTTATGCAATAGACATTGATCAATCTTTCTGATAAATAGCCGAACAGACGTGCCTGATCCGGATAGGCGGACAGTTTTACCCGTTTTTCTAATTCAAACAATACGCTGAATAGCCACTGGGAGTATTCGTCAAAATGTTTCCGTCCGGTGATAAACATATTATATCCGGAATAGGCATTGCAGTGATACATGAATGTATGAAAAGCTTCAGCATATTCGGGTGTGAGGTGTTGAATGACTTCTTTCAGCAAATTGAGGTCATTGACTAGATGGAATATGGCGTATTGTGTAGCGACGTTATAGGGATAATGACGCTTGGGAGAGAGGATGATGTCATAATCATTTAATAAGGTTTCTAAATCAGGAAATCGGTAAGTTTCTTTTAGAAATGAATCTATGTTGATGAAACTCCTGTCTGGTGAAAAAGCCGGAAACGGGCGATGAAAATCAAAGAAGCGCCTGTAATGATTGAGCCCTATAATGTCACACTTTAGATTTTTCCAAGCCCAATAATGGGCGGTTAGTTCACAAAAGTGAGGATTCCTGTCGGATATATTATCTCCTGTGTTATCTAGTACAGGGAAGAATCGGGCACTGGTCAGTGCGGCCCCCACCTGTATGGGACAGAAGTACTCATGCTGTGGTAGCCGGCTGTCCTTATGGGCACATACTAATATTTTTATATTTTTTCCCATGTTTGTGATTGAGGGTTATAGCGTTTGATAATGCGTGCGGGATTTCCTACCGTGACACAATAGTCGGGTATGTTTTGGGTAACCACACACCCGGCACCGATAAAACAATGTTTGCCGATGGTGATTCCGGGCAGTACAATCACGTTGGCTCCTATGATGGTATGTTCTCCGATGTGGATAGGAGAAGTGGTGATACCTTGTTCGATGATGCCTTGAGTGATATCCTGGTAATTGTGATCTAATCCTATCAGGACTACGTTTTGTGAAATATTGACCCCGTTGTCTATCCGGATGGGACCGATGACCGTATTGCCGAGTCCTATCCGGCAATAGTCGCCGATTACGATGTCGCCTACGGCATTGTTCAAGCAGGAGAAATCTTCCACTACCGAATATTTTCCCATCTGGAACAGGTGGAACGGTGGAAGGTCTTTCCGTACACTGGAATAAATGACTGAGCCCCGGCCTTTTTTTATGTAGAAAGGCTGCCATACGCGTATCCACCAATAGGGGCGTGTCTTTACCGGATGCATGATGAAACCGTGTATCCGTTTTTTCCATTGCGGGTGTTGCTGTAAGTACTCTTTTATATTCATAATTCTATCCATGCTGTGTATGGTTGAACTTCTGTGCCATTCCTTTCAAGTGAAACAAGTTGAGAAGCATAATGATTACAAAATAAGGTGTCTGCCTGAGGATTCTGCTCATGTATTTATATCTCATATTGGACGGAATGGCCAGGTATAACGCACCGTTCAGCAAGATAAGCAAAATCCACCACTTTATGGAAGAAGCCGGAGAGAAAATGCAGAGAACACATGAAAAGAATCCGATGAGCGCCAACAGAATGCTGCGGGGGGCGATAAAGGCTTGGAGGGTTTTCAGCAGATAATCTCCGTTTCCGTTCAGTAAGGCTGTGGGGAGGTTACGTCCCATTTTTAATGCAAGGAAAAGCTGGGTGGCTATCCAGCGGCGGCGCTGGTTACGCAAGGCATCCGGTTGCCGGACTTTTTCGTCCAATGTTTCTAGGGTGTCTATATATTCAATGTGAATGCCTTGACGGAGCAGGAGTTCTTCCAGTTCTTTGTCTTCGCCCGTACTATGGGTATGGATGATGTTCCGGACAAACCATCGGAAATCGAAAGCCATTCCGGAGCCGGTAAGGGCAGATGAAAATCCCAGCCGGATGTGTCCCTTGCGGAAGATGGAATTGTTCATCTCTTCGATGGCGGCATCCAATAGGGCTATGTCTGTATTCATATTTTTGGCTTTGCGGTGTGTCTGTATGGCTTTTATACCCTGTGAAACTGCCTTATTCAGTTCTTGAAGATAACAGGGTGAGATCAGATTATCGGCATCCAGTATGAGGACATAATCGTATGGCTGGTCTGTGATGGTCTCTGCTGCAATGCGCAGGGCTTTTGCCTTGGAACTTTCCTTTTCATGCAGTTCTATCAAGCCGATGCGTTCTTTGCGCAGTGAGGCATTGGTTTCGGGACGCATGTGGTCGGATATGACTATCAGGTCGTAAAGCTCTGCCGGATAAGTTTGGCGCAGAATGGAAGTGACGCAGGCGTGAATGACCGCATCCTCTTTATAGGCGGGAACAAGGATGATAAAACGTTGCCGGACAGTAGTCGCGGGATATTTCTTTTGTTTGAAGAAATGAGAGGCGGCAGAAAACAGGACTATATACCCCACACTGACGGAAAGGTAGATATATAGCGTATATTCCATGATATGTATAATTTCCGATAGCATGGGGCTTTTATTTTTTCTTTCTTAAAAGCATATTGAATATCATGCCTGCCGCCAGAAAGGGGATAGCTTTCATGGCTTTGTTGAATTTGCTGTCCACCAAGTAGTTTGGAGTGGCTATTGCCATAGTCAATAAGAAAGTGAGTAATAATCCCCACCATTTTAGGCAGGCGCTCCAGTGGAAGTATACGGACAGGAAACTGAACAGGAGGAGGATACCTAGCAGGATGGTGCGAGGGAAAATGAACCATTGCAGAATACGGTCGGCATAATCAAATTTTCCACTTAAAATGGCGCCGGGCAGATTACCGATATTGGTGAACAGGGAATAATATTGGGTTTTAATCCAAGTGCTATGTTGGGTATAGAATTTTTTCTTTCCACTATTCTTCAAGGCATATACATGGGTATTATTTAAATATTCCACATATATCCGTTCGCGGAGCAGCAGGGATTCGATGACTTTTTCATCGTCATCGTCTTTTAAATGACGGATGTTTTCTTTGAACCAAGTGAAGTCTATTGCGGTTCCGGAGCCGTTCAGCGAAGCTGAAAGTCCCAAATTGACATGCCCCGCACGAAGAATGGAATTGTTTATCTCGTCGGTGATGGCATTCAATATGCTGACATTGCTGGGTCTTTCCTGATAGATGCGATGGGTTTGGATGGCATTGGAGCCGCTGGCATACGTATTGTTGACAACTTCAAGAAAGTTGGTGTCCACTACATTGTCCGCATTCATGATTAAAACGATATCGTATTGTCCTTCTTGTAATTGTGACATGGCAGCTTTGACAGATTTCATTTTTGAGCTTTTCTTGAATCTGGCTTGCAACAGGGTGATGGGATATTGTGCCAGCTGTCTGTTTGTTTCCGGCTTCAGGTGGTCTGAAATGACGATAATGTCATAGCAGTCTATAGGATATTCTTGTTGCAGAAATGATTTGACGGTATAGGGTATGTAGTCATCGTCCTGATAGGCCGGTATCAGAATGGCGAAACGGTGTTTTACTCTTGATTCGGAATATTTGTCGGTGCGGTTGCCTGTTGCCGCTATGGCGTACACCAGCAGGTAAAAAACAGTAAAGGCACATATCGCGAAAAGTAGTAGTTCTATGTATGCTAGAAATATCATGGCTGTTTGTCTTTGTTTCTAAGTTTGAAAAATGCTTTTGTTCCCTCCCAATGTGCTTTGGCTATGGCTTTCTTTCCTTTTCCCAGGGCGGTCAGTATGTTTTTGGGACATACAATCATTGTCTGGTATAAGATGGAAACCGGAAGTTTCCAGTCAAAGAGATTGCGGTAGGCATATAATAATCTGTTTCTGCTCAGGTAATAGTATTTCAACGGACTTTCTTTTCCGGTGGAGCTGCTGTCCTTGTGCCATATTTCGCAAGCGGGATCGTACCATAGTTCGTAGCCTTCCCTATTGATATAGGTGCACCAGTCCAGTTCCTCATAATATAGAAAATATTCTTCGGGCATCAGGCTAAGCTTGTCTATTATTGTTTTTTTCAGTAACATGGCGGCACCATGCAGATAAGGCGTTTTTTGGGCGGGGTAGTGGCCTTTATTTATTTTCCCTTTGCCTATGGCTCTGTTTCTTAAGGTAATGGGCGAAAGTTGGGTGTATCCTGCAAATTGTATGGCGTGCGGTTCTGCATAATCACGGATTAACGGGGAGACACCTGCTATCTTGTCGGAGGACAGAAGGCGTTTTATCAACAAGGGTATGGCATCTTTGACCATACAAACATCATTGTTCAGCAAGAACAGGTATTTTCCTTTTGCAAGGTTTATACCCAGATTGTTACCTCCGGCGAATCCTAAGTTCCGCTCACTGCGTACGGCTTGGATAAAAGGATATGTTTTTTGTAGCAAGGCGGCTTCATTGGCAGTGGAACCATTGTCAATGACTATCATTTCATAACTGACAGAGAATACAGTGGCTGCCCACGAGTCAATGAATTCGCAGGTGTCGTGAAAACCGTTATAGTTCACGGTGATGACGGATAGGTCAGGCTGTCGGTAGTCCATGTATTTCTGAGTATTGTTTATCTAAATAAGGTCCTAAAAAAACAAAGGTGAAACAAGAATAAATCAAGATTCCGTTAGGAAACTGGAAATAAACCATATTGGCGTAAGAAGCTACCAGTATGCCTGCACAACCGCATAACATACCTGTCAGCGGTCCCCGGATTTCCGGATTTCGGATTTTGAATAAAAGGATGTAGGAGCCCGATAGAAATAGAATGGCATGCATACCCAAAAACACACACAGTCCCACTATTCCCATCTGTTTCCATACATCTACCAGACTGGAGTCTGAAGGACAGATGGAAACGAAATAATATTTGTTATGGGGAGGAACTACTCCGTCTATGGCTCCCATGCCTATGCCGAAGGGCATTTCATCCATGTAGGCATTCAGTGCTTTCTGGTTCTCGAAACGAGCCATCATCGATTGATCCTCTGTGTCAAAGACAGTACGCATACGACGGATCAACTTATTGTTCTCTCCGATCTTGGTATATTTCAGCATTCCTATCCCTCCGGCAAGCAGGATAAAGGAGATGATGCCTATTTTCCAACTTTTAGACAGGAACAGAAAGAGCCCCAGCCCTGCAATGGGTACAGCTATGGCCGATCGGGTTCCCGATATTAACAGACCATAAAATCCTGCCATACCCACTATTAAATAGAAGAGTCTGAGAAATAGGTTCTTTGTATAGAAAAAAGTAAGCGTGAAAACAGTGCAGGATAATCCCATGCTGGCACCGAAAAGACCCGCGTCAGTGAAAAATGAGAAATAGCGGATGCCGGAATGGATAAAATGGGTACGTGCTCCGTAGGCCCACAACCAGCTTAGCTCGGTACTGTCAAAACCTTTGTTCTTTTGCCAATATCCTTTTGCGGCAGCCAGTAGGGTCATGATACCCCATAGTATTAAAAAGTAATGGATAAAAGTGTAGCGATTGCAGTGTATGGATAGAATAATACAGGTCAGAATAGGGTATAAGGCCCAGGGTCTTAAAATACGAAGCCATGCTTCCATGTAAAATTCACCGGTTATACCATTACCTATGTTGATGATACAATATAGCAGCCAGACCAATGTGATGCAGGTATAGACGTTTAGTATTTTCCTGAAATGATGATTGCTTTGCAACTGTTTCAGAAGAATAAGGGCCAACATGATGCCGTAGAGCAAATCAAAGATATTGGTAATGGCAATAGGGATGGAATGATATCTGTTAATTCCCATTATCAGGTAATTCAGCATAAAGGTGATGGCCAGCAGAATGACGGGTCTGTTTATGCATATGAAGATAAAAAGCGTGGCAAAAGGTATGAACCCTATTGCAACTCCTATGGAGGGCTTCATGTTGAGGGCTGTCCATAGGCATAAGCACAGTCCGATAATGAAGCTGGCCAGAATTTGACCTGTATGGGTTATATTTATTTCTTTTGCTATCATTATCTATTTTCCTTTGTATTCAATGGCGGTCAGTCCGAGTTGGAACAGCCTGTATTCCATATTCTTAAAGTTCGTGTAAGGAGGTAATTGTCCTGTAAAGTCTTCCACTGTATTTCTGTCTGCTTGTGTCAGATAGAAAAGGAGGGGTACTTCTTTTTGTTTAACTTGTAACAAATGCTCATACAGTGCCTGATCCGTATTTTTCCAAGTACGGTTGGCACGGACAACCAGCAGATTGATGGATGCTTCATTTAACAAAGCCGGAGGCAGAGGATTGCTTTTCAGGACCGGGTGTTCGATTAGAAGTATTTCATCCTTTTCCAGATCGGGACATAGTTCTTTCAAATTGTTTGCCTGTACATATTGGCTGTCTTCGCTTAGAAAATCTTCATCGTATGTAATGCGGCGGACGTTTAGGCCGATGCTGCTCCAATATTCTTCTATCAGGCGGGCGACATGGGTCTTTCCGTCTTTCTCTTCTGTACTTAACAGATTGATGACCCGCTGCTCCTGTATATTTAGATGAGGCAGTAAAGCGGTGCTGAGTTGCCTGACGGCCATCTTGTTTATGGCTTTATTATAACGTCTGTATCTTAACTTGCTTTCTCTAGGGTATGCGCCGATAACTGTTCCTCCGGTGATTCGTTCTGCACGTATTTTGTCTCTGAGGGTACGGTCCAGTATTTCTATAATCAGAAAATAGCCAATGATGAAAAGTAAAGTCCCCAGTATGGATGCAAGTATAATCATGCGTGCATTGGTGGGGGAGGAGGTCAGTGGAAACAGGGGCGGATTCATGATTTTTAATGAAGCCGAGGTCATTTCCAGGTTCTTTTGTCGCAAGATGGCTGCATTCAAGGCTCCCATGGTAGACATATAGTTGCTTTCCACAAAGCCGATATGCCTTTCTTTCCGGCCCAGGGTAGCGCCGATGGGGGAGAAATAAAGGAAATCTTTATTTAAATTCTCTCTCATTATATCTCGTGCTTCCATTTGGGCTTTAGTCTTTTCGGCAAGAACTACTTGGTCAAGCCATTGGCTGATGAGTGTCTCATAAGATACATTGTTTGTACTTGCGGCTTCGGCACTTAATTTCAGGGCAAGATTGTTGATGTTTTGTTCGGCACTACTTAACATGTTTTTTTGTTCTTCCAGCTTTTTCCGGTTCTTTTCGTCCGGAGTGATTTCCATGGTCGAGATCTGGGTGTTCAATTGGGACATTTGATGAAGTTTGTCCATAAACTCATTGTTGGTACGGATCAATTTGGCTACATCACCTAATTTATATTCATAGAAATCGATCAACGCCTTACTGGTGGAATAATTGACAAGCAAATCATTGTCCATCATCCGGTAAGTAGCGTCCATGCTTGCCACCTGTTTGGTTTGTTCTCCGTAGTTGATGATGCGGTTTTCTATATTGTACTCGATTAAAGAATCCTCGGCGGCAGTCAGCATTTTGCCCAATCTGGCCAGTTCTTCTTGAAAGAACTTGATCACATTGTTTGTTTCTCCATAGCGTAGTTCATGGTATTGTTTGACAAACTCTTCATTCAGAATCTCAAGTGTGTTATAAGCTATTCCCGGATCGTTGGCACTATAAGCAATCTCGATCATATCACTGTTTCCCAACCTGGCTACTTTTATATGTTGTGAGAGTAGAGGTACGCTGAAATAAGGGTGGGTATAATTGAGTAGTTGGTAGATGAAATTATTGATGGACGGGCGTTCAAAAGCTACCAGATTATGATAGGTCTTCTCTTCGTTTTGCTTGTCTATCAATGCCTGTAACTCTCGTGGAATACCGGAAACCAGCTGCTGGTAGTGTATGGCTGAAATATAACTGGTGTTTCTTTCGGCATCTCCATAGACCAGACAGCGGGCAAGCAGTTTCAGAGATACTATTTTCAGTGTGCGTTCCGTTGTAATGATATTCATTAAATTACTCATGTGCACGGTGGCGTTTCGGGTATCGGTGGCATCTACGTTGTATCCGGAGATGATTCCTGTAAAGATGGTGGTTTTCACATCATACGTTTTTTCCAGATTTCTGGTAAGAAACCATGCTATGATACCGGCTATACATGGAAATATAACCATCCACCAACGGATACGGTAGATAAACTTGACTATGTATTTAAATAATTCCATGCTTCTTATTCCTTTTTGTCTTTTTTCTTACTTTGCCTCTTGTTTTCTTCCTGTTCCTGTATCGTTGTTTCTTGAACGTCCTTTTCTCCTTGTATGGTCAGGATGGGGGTGTGGGAGATTATTTCAAGGGTCAGCAGCTGGTCGTTAATAGTAGAGCGTAGTAAGGCAAAGTCTTGATTAGCGGCAAATTCCTGTTCTTTAGTCTTGGCCACATCATGAATAGAGGTACGTCTGTTTCTATATTCCTGTTCTGCAACAGCCGATGCACCTTTATATAAAGCTATATTTTCAGCTGATCTTTGCAATGTTTCTATATTGGATAAAATCTGGACATATAAATGAGCTATTTGTATTTTAAGGGTTTCGTATGCTTCCTGTTTTCTTAACTCGGCAATATCCACCTGGATTCGCTGGCGCTTGATTCCTCCCCGGAGGTCGAACAGCTTTTCAAAAGGAATACTGATGCCGCCTCCCACATTCCACGAAGTCTGTTCTGTACCTACATACCTGTAAATAAGTGGGGTGTTGACATCCGTATTGCTGGCCACATTGTCTGCTATACCGTAAGAAGCACTTCCGCCGGCATGGATAAACCCCAGCCAGTTCCTTTTCTCTTTCGATAGTAACTTTTTCTGTAACTGTTTCTCCTTCTCTAAAATCTGTAAGCTTGGAGTGCTGCGTGCATTCTCATAAAGGACACTTAACGGAGGCAGCTTTATCTTTGCATAATCCACATTCATATTCCCCAATATATCATCCTGTGTCACAAGAGGTTGTTGTACCGGTTGTGTTTGCTGCTCTTCCTGTTGTGCGCTTAAATGGTGGATAGAACAATACATACAGATGACAAAAAGACATACTTTACCCATATAATAAATCCCCTTTTTATTCCTAAAACAAATTATTTAAACATCTCCTTTTTGGACAAAAGCTGTCAAAGTCTTGAACAGGATTTTCATATCCAGGAAAAAGGAGAATTCTCTACCGTATTTCAAATCTAATTCTTTGCGTTCT